>ENA-OUQF01000006-OUQF01000006.1-human-gut-metagenome-genome-assembly--contig:-NODE-6-length-261077-cov-15.998728_pt1 | contig 261077 bp, 267 predicted proteins | sample MGYA00237947_ERZ548826 | MGnify/ENA primary metagenome ERZ548826 (study PRJEB26490, sample SAMN05194701) | human gut metagenome | biome: terrestrial biome; feature: human-associated habitat... | reverse complement strand
AGCCAAAAAGAGTTGGGACGGCATAAAAAGCAAGGCTGAAACCGTTACGACCAAACTTAAAGATGGTATTACAAGCGGCATTCAAAAAATCCTTAACGGACTTGTAAACATGGTCAACAAAGTCATCAAGGTGCTGAATAAGCTACCAAATATCGAGATTCCGTTAATCACTGCACCGAAACTCGCACGCGGCGGTATCGTCAACAATCCGGGCAGAGGCGTCACGGCTACTGTCGGCGAGGCAGGTTCAGAGGCAATTCTCCCGCTTGAAAACAACACAGGTTGGATGGATTTGCTTGCCGAGCGAATTGCAAACAGAATCAACGCTAACGGCGAGGTGTTGCAGACGATAATCACCCTTGACGGCGAAACAATCGCAAAGAAAATTTCGCAAGTCAACGGTAGGCGTAATATCAGAATGAATGGGGGCGTTGTATAATGGCTGTATTTTACATTAAAAACGGCGGCGCAAGCGTTACAATCAAAGGAAAAACTTACGCGAAAGGCGAATATGTCCCCATTCCGTACATAAAAAATGACTTCAGCGTTAGCCACGAGAAGTTGTGGGGCAGTGACGCAGGCAGAACAATGAGCGGCGACTATAAGGGCACAATTGTCGGCATATTCCCTAAGATAACCGCAAATATCAGCGGCACAAAACTCAATTACAAGGATGTTGAGGGGCTTATGCAGTTGTTGAGTCAAACATCCGCCTCATGCAAATTCTATGACGCGCAAACCGCGTCGATGAAAACGCAATCGTTCTATTTCGACAGTGTGTCAATCACGCATAAATATATCAACACAAGCAACCCAAGAAAAAATAAATATGATTCAATTTCAGTGGTTGCCGTCGCAATAAGTAAGGAGTGATGAGATGCATAATGTAACTACGGATTTTATCGCCGCAATGCGCGACACAGGACGCCGATTTGACGCGCAAATCATAGTCGGTAACACTGTATATGATTTGAGTGCTATCGAGAGCCTTACTGTTAATATTGACGGCGGCTTTCCATCGACGGCAATGCAAAGCATTACCGCAACAATTCGCGGCGATTTTAGCGCTCCTGACGGTGTGATTGACAATGTCAAAATCGGAGTTGAAACCGACAACGGCTTTGAGTACATCAATTACGGCAAGTTCTTCTTGTCGAACGATGACGGCACAGGTTACAATACCGACACGGATATGTGGACGGTCACGGCATATGATGCCCTTGTCAATACAATGACAGAAATCCCAACGATTGAGGATGAGAACGGCAACGATACAACCGACGACGCAGTTGATGCCGAAAAGACTATATCGGTGCAGGAACTGCTCAACGGAGCAATTGAAATTTTAAACAGCGTCGGGGTTACCTCGACGCTGCCCGATATGACAGCGTACACAGTTATTGCGAGCGCTTATTCAAGCCAAACCTACCGCGACTTGCTTGAGGATATTGCGGAGGTCCTCTGTGGAATAATTCGGGTTAAGGACAACAAGCTTGCTCTAATAAGACCGGGTGAGGTCGAAAGCACAAAAATTGAGTTGCAAGACCTCACGAGCGCAAGCATTAATGACAGCGTGCAGATTTCGGGCGTTCAGCTTAACGGCACAGCAGGCATTCAGAAGATATTGAACAACGAAGCGCCGACAGAGGTGCAAGTCACAATATCGGACAACCCGATTGTTGAATATCTCGTCGATAATTCGAGCACAGCCGCAGAGCAGCTGAATGCCGTCAAATCCAACTACACGGCGTATTTGCTCGGCAAGACGCTCACGAGTGTCACAGCGAACACAACAGGCGTTGCATGGTATGACATAGGCGACTTTGTCAACATTACCAATAAAAAGGACAATCTTGATTATCCTTTTGTCTTCACCAAAAGTGCAATAACACTGTCGAACGGCTTGACGCAGAGCGTCGAAAGCAGTTTAACATCAAAAACCGAAGACATAATATATACGGCGGACAGCAAGCTGAAAGGCGTCACAAGCGAAATCAATCGACTATCGAGCGGCTTACAACTCAAAGTCAGCAAGGGTGATGTCGTTTCGGAGATTAATCAATCCCCTGAAAAAATATCGCTCAAGGCAAACCGTATTGAGATTGATTCCGACACATTCAAGCTTTCGGCAGACGGCAAAATCGTTGCCGAAAGCGGAACAATCGCAGGCTTTGATTTGACAAATACGGCTTTTGAAAAAAATTTCGCCGTCGGCGGAGTGAATTACAAATTCAAAATCACATCGGACACAACAAGCGAAACGGCAACATATCTCATATCACTTGCAGAGCAAAACGCAGGCGAATATTCGTTTGCCGTTGACACTAAAGGCAATATTGAATGTGGCGACTTGTATGGCAGCGCAATAAGCTGCACAAAAGTTAACCTTAGCTCGAGCATTAACGATGCAACCGAGCAAAGTGTCTTAACCGCAAGAAATGGCAGTGGTCATACCTATATAGGCTACGCGAGAAAACTTGACGGAAAAAACACAATCATCGCCGGCGGTACGGTTCAGTTTCAACCGCAGAACGGCACAAATTGTTCTCTGTTTAAGGAATCGTCATCAAACGCAAGGACGATATTCCGTCCCGACACTAATGGTGGCGCATATCTTGGCTCAGGCAGTTACAAGTGGCATTCAATATATTGCACTGACGGCGCATTTAACGGCTCCGACAGAAAGCTGAAAGAAAATATTGCGGACCTTGATGCCGAGAGCAATAAAGCATTCGTATTGAGTCTCCGCCCTGTGTCGTATAAGTTGAAAACAGGCGAGGGAAAGAGGACTCACAACGGCTTTATTGCTCAAGAAGTGCGCGATGCTGCCGAAACCACAGTCGGTGATATAGCCGCGTATCAAGCAAGCGTCATTGACGGCGACGAGGAGAAATATTTTGACCCTACCGTGCCCGACGAAAAGCTGTTGTGGCAGCTCAACTACAGTGAGCTCATTGCTCCGATTGTTAAACTCGTTCAATCTCAGCAACAAGAGATTGAACAGCTCAAAAAGGAAGTGGAAAAACTCAAATGACAACTTTGAAATTTAAAGTGACGGAGCAATCCGTCATAAAACTCGAACAGAGCGCACCGCTCACTTCGGGCAATGTTGAAACAGTCAAGTGCGAATTCGAGCTTGACGAGGCGTTCAACGGCTTAACTGTCCGTGCTGTGTTCAACGAGCAAGCCGTAACCCTTGTCAATGGTAAATGCTTCGCCCCAAGCTTAAGCGTCGGACGCTGTCTTGTCGGTGTTTATGCTTATGAAACAACCGACGGCAAGACGACCTTGCGCTATTCCCCAAAGCCTACACTGCTGAGCGTGTGCTCAGGCAGCTACTCGGACAAAGTAGTGGATGCAACGCCGCCCACAACAAGCGAAATTGAGGCGTTTTATTCGCTTATCAACAAGGCAATCGCTGACGGCAAGTTAAAGGGCGATAAGGGCGATAAAGGCGATGTCGGCGCAGCAGGAAGAGACGGCGAGCAAGGACCTAAAGGCGACAAAGGCGACACAGGACCGCAAGGTCCACAAGGAATTCAGGGCGAACAAGGTCCAAAGGGTGAGCAAGGTCCACAGGGTCCACAAGGCGAGAGCGGACGCGTAAAATGGCGTAAAATCTGTCGTGAGACAATCACGGAATCAGTGGCGCAATATATCCGCGATGTTGACGAAAACGGTAAACCATTAAAATTGAGTAACTGTGCAATTCGCCTTTTAGTGCCTGAATGGTCTACAGCGTTGCGAACACATGTATATCTCAATTTTCGCAAAATAGAAACAGGCGATGAGGACTTTTGGAGTGAACTTGCTCTTGCACCGGCTAAAGTATCGTCCGCAAGTTATAGATTAATAACTCAAATCATGGCGCATTGCTCGCCTTGGCTGCATGGTGATATTCAGTATTCACAAAATAAATTAAACGATAACGACCCAAGCGAACTCCCTATTGTAACAAACCAAAAACCATATTATCAAAATAATGGTGATATTTTCTCATTTAGTGCAACAAATTTTATCGATGTGATTCAATTCGATACACAGATGGAGGGCAAGCTCTTACCAGCAGGAATGACAATCGAAATATGGGGGGCAGATTATGAAGGTTAAAATATTTAAAAACGGCGAGATAATCGAGGTCGAAAATTACAAGCCGCTGAAAACTCGCCACAAACCACAAAATCAAGATGAGGAGGCGACCGATAACATTGAGTGAAGCAGTATTGACCGCCTTGATTACAGGCGGACTCTCGGTTGTCGGCGTTGTCATCACTAATCTCGCCGCAAACAGAAAAATGCAATATGAAATAAAACAAAATCAAGCCGTCACAGAGACCAAAATCGAGGAGCTGACTCGAGAGGTGCGCGAGCATAACAATTTCGCTCACCGCGTTCCTGTCCTTGAGAATAAAGTGAAGGTTGCGGACCACAGGCTTGACGACATTGAAGAGGAGCTGAAAACCAAATGAAAATTAATTTTAAATTGAGATTGAAAAACAAAACTACACTTGTGACACTTATAACCCTTGTTGTCACATTAATTTACCAAACGCTTGGCTTGTTCGGCGTCGTTCCGACCGTCGCACAGTCCGAAATCATCAACACACTCGGCATATTAATCAACATTCTTGTTGTTCTCGGTGTTGTTGTTGACCCGACTACCGACGGAATCAACGACAGTTCGAATGCACTCGGTTATGACGAACCGAAGAAGGAGGAATAAGATGCCTATTTCTATGGATAAATGGGTTGAGAAAAATCTCGGCAAGGGAATTGATTACGACGGCGCTTATGGCGTGCAGTGCGTCGATTTGGCAAAGCATTTTATTAAGAATGTTTTGGGCGTAGAGCCGCAGTCAATCGGCAATGCAATTGAATATTACCGCAAACGCAAATCGTCAAAATATTTGACAACAAACTTCAATTGGATTTCGAACACACCCGATTTTGTGCCGCAAAAAGGTGACCTTTGCGTTTTTACCTCAAAAAGCGGAAACGGTCATATTTCCGTCGCTACAGGAGAGGGCACAACCTCGTATTTTTATTCGTACGACCAAAACTATCCTTCGGGCAAGCATGAGCCGATGACGAAAATCAAACACACATACGCGTCATTTTTAGGCGTTTTGCGTCCGAAAAATCAAAAGAATATTAAAACGGCGGCAAGTGCCTCAAAGCTGAGTTATAAAACAGAAGTAGGCAAGACTTACAGGCTGAAAGCTAAGACAACACTATACAGCAAGCCGAACCTTTCCGGCACGAAATACACATATCTTGCGCAGACGAAATTAAAGGTTTTGAGCCACGCTTCGGCAAGCGTCGATAAAATCAAGGTCATCGCAACAGGCAGAGAGGCATATTGCAAAATCAGTAAATTTTCATAAAAAAGGTCATACGGGAACGCGAACATATAGGAGTTAATATGAATAGCGTTGAATTTTTGACAGCGAACGAATTTAATAAATTAAAATCCAATCTTGAATTGACGGAGCAAGAGCGTTTCATTCTTGAACATATGAGGCGAAATGACCTCACAAACGAGGGAATGGCGCTTGAGCTGAACATTTCGTTACACAAATTCAAACAAATTAAAGCGTCGCTGAAGATGAAGATTTACAAGCAAGCGTGTAAATGAGAAAAGACCCCACCATTTTGGTGGGGTTATTTTTTTATGCCCAAAAACGCCCAAAGGCGTGCGTTTGGGCGCGCGAAAACTTGCTAACATTAAGTTGCAGAAAGGATAAAACGATGAAATTTGAATTCTCACAAGAATATATGGGCATTAAGGATTGCCCTTTAGAAAAATGGATTGAAACGCACAAACAACAACTTAACTCGTGGATTTATCGAGTGTATGCGCAGGGCTACAAGGACGCCTTAAATGATATAAGAAAGGATTGTGACGGTAATGTATCCAATGAACTATAACAGCGTTATGCAAAGCAGGGTTGCGGAGGTTAACGGAATTAACGGAGCTAATGCTTATCAGCTTGCGCCAAATTCAAGCGTGCTTTTACTTGATTCGCAGAAGCCAATTGTCTATCTCAAGCAAACCGACGGCGCAGGCTACGGAACGGTCAACGCTTTTGACCTTGTTGAGCATAAAGACGAAAGCACAAAAAATTTTGAGAATATCGACGAACGATTAAAAAGATTGGAGCGAGCAATATATGAACAAACTGCTACAGAACAGCCAAAATCAGGTCAACAACCTAATGAACAACCCTCAAATGCAACAGGCTCTGCGGCTGTGCCGGATGCGAGGAATGACTCCTCAGCAATTGGTCATGCAAACAGCTCAACAGCGAGGTATTGACATTAATCAAGTGCTCAACCAAGCGCGAGAATTACAACAGAATTTCAACGATATTAACCCCTAAGGGGGCTGATATAAAAATTTAAAGAAAGGAGTAAAACGCTATGGCAGAAATGACTCCCGCAGATGTAGGCGCTGTAATGAATAACAACAGAGGCTACGGATGTGACGGAATGTTCGGCAATGAGGGTCTTTGGCTCTTTGCAATTCTTGCTTTGTTCGGATTTGACGGTTGGGGCAAGAATGGCAGAGGCGGCGAGCAATATGCAACATCCGCAGATGTTCAGCGTGCGACCGATTTCGCCGCTCTCGAAAGGCAGAACAACGAAATCATGCAGAACACAAGTGATGTCGGTCTTGGCTTACAAAGCACTATTAAGGACGCAGCTTACAACAATTTGGGCGAAATCCGCGACCTTGAGGCAACAGTTAACGCAGGATTTGCAAATCAGCAAACCTGTTGCTGTGAAACTCAGAAGGCATTGCTTGAGAATCGCTATCTTGCGGCTCAAAACACCGCTCAAATCAACGCTAACACAACAGCGCAGATGCAGAAATTAAGCGATGAGATTAAGCAGAATAAAATCGAAGCATTGCAGGGCAGAGTTAATCAGCTTGAACTCAGCAACGCGCTTTCGGGCGTTGTGAGATACCCAACAGCAATGACCTATTCGCTTGCCGGCAATCCGTTTTGCAATTGCAACTCGATGTGTTGCGGTAACATTTAATTAACTTAACGCCCTATTTTGGCGAGGCACGGCAGGGGCGACTCTGCCGTTTATTAATTTATATGAAAGGATTTAAAAAAATGAGTAAATCACTTATTTATACAGCAAATTCAAACGCTCAAACCGTAGCAGTCGGAAATGTCGCGAATTTTGGGAACACAATCCGCCGCTACGGTTGTAATTGTCAAAACAACAGCACCGCCCTTGTCGCTAACGGTTGCGGCTATTATGACATTGATGTCAATACAACATTCACAGCGACAGCAGGAACGGTGACACTTTCGCTCTATAAGGACGGCGCACCTATTCCGGGTGCGACTGCCTCTGTAACGGCGGCGGCAGACACAACCTACACCATCACTATTCCAACGGCAATTCGTGTCAAGTGTTGTGACAGCCTAATCACGCTTGTTGTTTCAGGCGTTCCTGTAAGCTTTACGAATATCGCGGCAAGGATGGTGAAAGATTAATGGAAAAATTGAAAAAATATTTCAAAATGATAGTCGACGAAATCAAGAGCGCTGACGAATACGCAGATATGGCGGCAAAATTCAAAAGCACTGATTCAGCTCTTGCTGAGGACTATCACGAAATCGCAGAACAAGAGCTTCATCACAAGGAAGTGCTTGAAAAAACAGTAAAGCAATATATCGACGCTTGCAAAAACGAAAGCGGCGAATCTTGTGCCGATATGGAGGTTGTTTTCGATTTTGTCAAGGATGTGTCAGAAAGCATGGTCGAGCCAATAAGAGCAAAACTGAAATAAAAACTTGATTTTTTATACTTTTTTGTATATCATAAAAAGTACGATTTCAAGGAATTAAGAGCATTTTGGCTGACCTTTTGGTTGACCCAATCGCAAAAAGCATATATTAACAACATTTTTATATATGATATTATTATAATGTATTTTTATGTGTATAACGAGTGTAGCCATGGATATTAAAAAGAACGACGATATAAAATTGAATATCGAATCCGTAACTTCCGAGGGCTCGGCGGTCGGCCATTACAACGGCATTGCCGTTTTTGTTCGCGGTGCCGTTCCCGGCGATATTATCGTTGCGCATATCATCAAAATATCAAAAAAATATGCAATCGGCATAATCAAGGATATTATAACTGCCTCACCGAGCAGGATTAAAAGCGATTGCCCGGTGTCGGACAAGTGCGGCGGATGCTCATTCCGCAATATGACATATGACGAGGAGCTAAAATACAAGCGTTCCCGCGTTGTCGATGCTGTTGAGCGTATCGGTCATATTCAAACCGAAATTACCGATGTAACAGCCGCCGATACAGTTTATAATTACAGAAACAAGGCACAGTATCCCGTTTCGATTTGTGACGGTGAGCTTTTTGCCGGCTTTTATGCCTACAAAAGCCATCGCATAATATCGTGCGACGATTGCAAATTGCAAAGCAAGAATTTTAAGCCTTGCCTTGACGCCTTTGCCAAATGGGTTGAGCACAGCGGTGTTACCTCGTATGACGAAAACAGCGGCAGGGGCATTTTGCGCCACATTTATTTGCGTGAGGCGTGCGCCACCGGTGAAATTATGGCTTGCGCCGTAATCAATGCCGACTCCTTGCCCGATTCGGATTATCTTGTCAAGCAGTTAAAAACTGTTCGCGGCGTTAAGAGCATTTGCATCAATGTCAACAAGAAAAATTCAAATGTGATTTTGGGCGAAAAAACAAAAACAGTTTGGGGCAGTGATACCGTTACTGACGAACTGCTCGACAAAAAATTTGTTATATCGCCGAATTCGTTTTATCAAGTCAACCGCGCCCAATGCGAAAAACTTTATTCCAAGGCGGCGGAGTACGCCTCGCTCAACGGCAGTGAAACGGTGCTTGATTTGTACTGCGGTGTCGGCACAATCGGCATCACAATGGCTGATAAGGCAAAGCAAATTATCGGAGTCGAAATAGTCCCAAAGGCTATTGAAAATGCCAAAATTAACGCAAAAATCAATAATATCGAAAATGCCGAATTCCTTTGCGGCGACGCTTATTTTGCCGCAGACGAGCTGAAACGCAGGCATATTAAGCCCGATGTTATCGTTCTCGACCCACCGCGAAAGGGCTGTCAAAAGGAACTTCTCGGCGTTATAAATTCAATGACGCCTGAAAAAATAGTTTATGTTTCGTGCGACAGCGCAACGCTTGCCCGCGATTTGGCAATTCTTGACGAATACGGGTATAAAGCAAATCAAATCACACCTGTTGATATGTTTCCGCGCACACCTCATGTAGAATGTGTGTGCTTATTGACAAAGAAAGGTTAAGTATCAAATTGAACGGAACGAAACCCAAAAAGGCAATCGGCAACGGCTGTACGCTGTATAAAAAATGCGGCGGCTGTCAGCTCCAAAACATGGATTATCAACGCCAGCTAAGGTTTAAGCAGGCAACCGTTGTCAAGCTGATTGGCAAATATTGCAGGGTAGACGATATAATAGGAATGAGCGAGCCGTATCATTACCGCCACAAGGTTCAGGCGGCGTTCGGCAAAATTAATTCAAATATTGTTTCGGGTGTTTATCAGTCCTCAACTCACAGAATAGTCAAGGTCGATAATTGTTTAATCGAAAATAAGCAGGCTGACAGAATAATCGTAACAATCCGTCACCTTTTGAAAGAGTTTAAACTCGGCGTGTTCAACGAAAAAACGCTTAAAGGTTTTTTGCGCCATGTCCTCGTCAGAGTCGGCTATTATACAAACGAAATTATGGTTGTTATGGTTACCGGCACAAAGGAATTTCCCAAAAAACGCGATTTTATCAAAAGACTCCTTGAAATTCATCCCGAAATCACAACCGTTGTCCAAAGTGTAAACAACAAATTCACAACTCTCGTTCTCGGCAAGGAGTTTATCACTCTTTACGGCAGAGGTTATATATATGACAACCTTTGCGGATGCACCTTTAAAATTTCGCCTGCATCGTTTTATCAAATAAATCCGCAACAAACGGAAGTTTTGTATAATACCGCCGTCGATTTTATGGGTCTTGGCGGCAATGAAACCGTGATTGACGCATATTGCGGCACGGGTACAATCGGCTTAATCGCCTCAAAAAACGCAAAAAGAGTAATCGGTGTCGAGCTTAATTCCGATGCCGTAAGGGATGCCAAAACAAACGCACGGCTTAACAATGCCGATAATATAACATTTTTCAATGCTGACGCAGGTCGCTTTATGGTTGATATGGCTGCCGGCGGCGAAAAGGCGGATGTCGTGATTATGGACCCGCCGCGAGCAGGCTCTGACAGGAATTTTATTAAGTCTGTGCTTACGCTTTCGCCTAAAAAAGTGGTTTATGTTTCATGCAACCCCGAAACACTTGCGAGAGATCTTCGGCTTTTCGTGTCCGGCGGATACAAGGTGCGCAAAGCGGTTCCTGTCGATATGTTCCCCCACACAAAGCATGTGGAGTGCGTTGTGTTGATGACAAAAGACCGTAAGTAATATTGATTATGATAACAGCGGTTTGATGATATATTTTATGTGTATTAAAGAAGACAATAATCATATTTTTAAAGATATGCATCAAAAATCAAACTTTGAGCTTAATATTGAAAACATTTCAAATAATGTGCCGGCATATGCAGGTCATACAACTATTTTGTTCATCAAAATATGTACGACTCGCCGAGCTGTGCGCTTAAAATAAATAAAAAAATATGAGCCAGCTTCCCCTCATTTCAATGGAAGTAATTAAATAATGAGAGGTTAAAAGGATGACTAAAACAGATTATGATGTAATTATTATCGGAGCAGGACCGGGCGGTATTTTCTCCGCCTATGAGATGGCTACAAAAAATCCGAATATCAAAATCGGCGTTTTTGAGGCAGGCTTTGAGCTTTCAAAGCGCAAATGCCCGATTGACGGCGACAAGGTTAAGTCCTGCATCAAGTGCAAAACCTGCGCTATAATGAGCGGCTTCGGCGGTGCCGGCGCTTTTTCCGACGGTAAATATAATATCACAAACGATTTCGGCGGAACTCTTTATGAGTATATCGGCAAGAAAAAAGCAATGGAGCTTATGAAATATGTTGACGAAATCAATGTTTCTCACGGCGGTGAGGAGTGCAAGCTCTATTCAACAGCAGGCTCTAAATTTAAAAAACTTTGCATGCAAAATCAGCTTAATCTTTTAGAGGCGTCTGTTCGCCACCTCGGCACTGATATTAACTATGTCGTTTTGCAGAATATTTATGATGAGCTTAAGGACAAGATTGATTGGCATTTCAATACACATATCGACAATATCGAGTCGCTCGACGGATATTATCAGGTTGATTGCTCCAAAGGTTCGTTTACTTGTAAGGATTGTATAGTTTCTGTCGGCAGAAGCGGCAGCAAGTGGATGCAGGGCGTTTGTGAAAAACTCGGTATCGGCACTCTTTCAAACAGAGTCGACATCGGCGTTCGTGTTGAACTTCCTGCAGTTATTTTCAGCCACCTCACCGATGAACTTTATGAAAGCAAAATCGTTTACAGAACAAAGAATTATGAGGATCAGGTGCGCACATTCTGTATGAATCCAAAGGGCAGTGTTGTTAATGAAAACACAAACGGCATTGTCACCGTTAACGGCCATAGCTACGAAGACCCTGCAAAGCAAACTGAAAACACAAACTTTGCTCTTCTCGTTTCAAAGCATTTTTCTGAGCCGTTTAAGGATTCAAACGGCTACGGCGAAAGCATCGCAAGGCTTTCAAATATGCTTGGCGGCGGCGTAATCGTTCAGCGTTTCGGTGACCTTGTTTCGGGCAGAAGAAGTAATCCGAAGCGTATTGAGGAGGGTCTTGTCGAACCTACTCTTGCCGCAACACCCGGCGATTTGTCGCTCGTTCTTCCAAAGCGTATTCTTGACGGAATTATCGAGATGATTTATGCTCTTGATAAAATCGCGCCCGGTACGGCAAATCCCGACACGCTTCTCTACGGCGTCGAGGTAAAATTCTATAATATGCAGGTCGATATTGACAACAACCTTGAAACAAATCACAAGGGATTGTTTGTCATCGGCGACGGCTCGGGTGTTACACACTCGCTTTCTCATGCGTCGGCAAGCGGCATTTATGTCGCAAGACAGATTTTGGATAAATTTAACTGAATTTAAGGATTGATTTTATGAAATTAAAAAAAGAAATAGTTCTCGGAAATATTGACGGTCAGGATTTTGCAATCGCAACCGGCTCGCTTTCCGATAAATTTCACGGCTTGATTAATAATAATAAAACCGCAAACTATATTTTTCAACTTCTTCAGTCCGAGCAAACGGAGGACAGCATCGTAAAGGCCATGTGCGAAAAATACGATGCTCCCGAGGATGTTATCAGAGCCGATGTAAAAGAGATTTTGGAAAAAATGCAAAGCTACGGCTTTATTGAGAATTAATTCAGCAGGAACGGTTTTAATGAAAAATTTGACTAATGAATCGCGCTATCTCTTATATGTCATTCGCAACGCCGTTAAACAGCAAAAAATAGACCCGCCGAGCGAACCACTCAATTGGGACGAATTTTTTGCTCTCTCTAAGAAAAATGAGATTTTTTCGCTTGTCACAACTGCGTTGCCGACAGAATATCTGCCGCGCGATTTGGCACAAAAATTTGACAATTTCACAAAAAGCGAAATGGTACGCATAATTGCGATGAACAACGAGCTTTCGACTGTTGAAAAGCTCCTTAACGAGCACGGCGTAAAATATATGCTGCTCAAAGGCTCGGTTATCCGCAACTTGTACCCAAAACAGCTTATGCGTCAGATGAGCGATGTTGATATTCTTTACGATGTCGCCAAACGCGGCGATGTCTTTGAAATTATGGACTCGCTCGGCTACCCCAAGCCGTTTGAAAGCGGAAATTCCGACGATTTCCATAAAAAGCCGTATTACACATTCGAGTTTCACAACCGACTTTTTAAGGATTCATACGGCTTTTGTCCCGATTTTGGGTTCGTTTGGGGCAGGGCAACGGTATCCGACGATAAGCCCTGTTGCTTAAAAATGTCCAACAGTGATTTGTATTTGCACAACATTGCGCATATGTATAAGCATTATATGATAGGCGGCTTTGGCGTCAGATTTTTGATTGATACCTATTTGATTTTGAAAAAATGCTCTCTTGATTTCGATTTCATCAATCAAAAAATCAAAGAAATGAAACTCACCGATTTTGAAAGCACAATCAGGCATCTTTCGCTTGATTTGTTTGATTCCGAGCTTAACGAAAATCAAGAGGAGCTTATTTGCAAAATTTTGTCCGACGGTGTTTTCGGCAGCCTCGACAGCGACAATTCAACGCGAAATATCGAGGAAATTTATCACCGCTTTACTCAGGACAACGGCAGGGGAAATCTCTTTAAATATATTTTAAAGCGTATTTTCATTTCGCCGTCACGCCTTAAAGCGATTTATCCCGAACTTAATTCAAAAAAATATCTGTTTTTGTATTACTATATAAAACGATTTTTCGACAAGGGCATCCACGGAGCAAAAAAAATCGCCGACGAGGCAAAACAGATTAAGCAAATTAAAAATAAAGATATTGAGGAAAAATAATTTTGTCAGTTAATAAGGACCACATCAGAAACTTTTCTATAATTGCACATATCGACCACGGCAAATCAACGCTTGCCGACAGACTTTTGGAGCTTACAAGCTCGGTTGCAAAGCGTGATATGCAGGCTCAAATCCTTGATGATATGGAGCTTGAGCGCGAGCGCGGCATCACCATCAAGGCGCACGCCGTTAAGCTTGACTACAAGGCAAAAAACGGCGAAATGTATGAGTTCAATCTCATTGACACACCGGGTCATGTCGATTTTAACTACGAGGTTTCGCGTTCTCTCGCCGCTTGCGAGGGTGCGATACTCATTGTTGACGCGTCGCAGGGCGTTGAGGCTCAAACGCTTGCAAACACATATCTTGCGCTTGATCACGACCTTGACATTCTCCCCGTTATTAATAAAATCGACCTTCCTGCTGCCGACCCGGACAGAGTAGCCGAGGAGGTTGAGGAGATTGTCGGTATTCCTTGTATGGACGCTCCGCGAATCAGTGCCAAAACCGGCGAAAATGTCGAAGAGGTTTTGGAGTATATCGTAAACGGCGTGTCCGCACCGCAGGGTGATGACAACAAGCCGTTGCAGGCACTTATTTTCGACTCTGTTTACGATTCTTACCGCGGCGTTATCGTTTATGTCAGAATCAAAGAGGGCAAAATCAAAGCCGGCGATACAATGCGTATTATGTCAACCGGCGCTGAGTTCACCGTTGTTGAGGTCGGCTATATGCGCGCAACCTCAATGGAGCCTGCAAAGGAGTTGACAGCAGGCGAGGTTGGATATATTACCGCCTCAATTAAAACAGTAGGTGATGCTCATGTCGGCGATACCGTCACAACTGCCGAAAATCCGGCGACGGAGGCACTTCCCGGCTATCGCAAGGTAAACCCAATGGTTTATTGCGGACTTTATCCGGCAGACGGCGCAGACTATGAGGCACTTCGCGACGCACTCGAAAAGCTCCAACTCAACGATGCCTCGCTTTCATATGAGCCTGAAACTTCGGGCGCACTCGGCTTTGGCTTCAGATGCGGCTTTTTGGGGCTTTTGCACCTCGAAATTATTCAGGAAAGGCTCGACCGTGAGTATAATCTCGACCTTATCGCAACCGTTCCGAGCGTTGTTTATAAAATTCACCTTACCGACGGCACAATGGTTGAGATTGACAATCCTACAAACTATCCGGACCCGGCTTATATTGACTATTGCGAGGAGCCGTTCGCAGATGCTCATATTTATGTTCCGTCCGATTTCGTAGGCACCGTTATGGATATGTGCCAAGATAAACGCGGAATTTTCAAAAATATGAACTATATCACTCCCGACAGAGTTGATATTCATTATGAATTGCCGCTCAATGAAATTATTTATGATTTCTTCGATGCTCTTAAATCGCGTACACGCGGCTATGCCTCGTTTGATTACGAGATGAAAGATTACAGAAAGTCTGACCTTGTAAAGGTTGATGTAATGCTCAACGGCGATATTATCGACGCACTTTCGTTTATCATTCATAAGGACAAGGCTTATCAGCGTGCAAGACGAATTGCCGAACAACTTAAAAAATATATACCGCGCCATTTGTTTGAAATTCCGATTCAGGTTGCAATCGGCGGCAAGGTCATTGCGCGCGAAACCGTTAAGGCACTTCGCAAGGATGTCCTCGCAAAATGCTACGGCGGCGATGTCACCCGTAAGAAAAAACTTCTTGAAAAGCAAAAAGAGGGCAAAAAGCGTATGCGCCAGTTCGGCTCCGTTGAGGTGCCGCAGGAGGCATTCCTTGCCGTGCTTAAACTTTCAAGCGACGATGACGATTAAATTTTATAATAAAAGCATTAAAACTGTGGAAAGATTGAAATGTATCAATCTTTTCACGGTTTTTTGTTTGTAAAATGTCGGTTAAAATGCAGTAAATCAATATTAACCTTGTTTTTGCCGATGTTTTACCCGATTTTGCTTTTGATTTAATAATACACTGCTATTATTTAGCTGTACTCAAAAGGAGTACACACAGACTTTTTAATACGAAAGGAAAAGAAAAATGAAAAAGAAAGCAATAGTATCAGTAATTTCAGTCATCTGTGTAATCGCAGTCGCAGTGGGAATTTTTGCAGGCTGCTCATCGAAAAAGTCAAATTCAAACACAAGCAATTCCGCTCAAAAGGGCGCAATTACAGTCATTTCGCGTGAGGAAGGCTCGGGCACAAGAGATGCCTTCACCGAGCTTATGGGCATTACGGACGACAGCGGCAACGATGCAACCGCACAAAGCGCGGAAATCACAAACTCAACCTCTGTTATGATGTCAACCGTTCAGGGCAATAAAAACGCAATCGGCTATGTTTCACTCGGCTCACTTTCCGACAGCGTAAAGGCTCTTAAACTTGACGGCGCCGAGGCATCGGTCAAAACAATCAAAAACGGCAGCTACAAGCTCCAAAGACCGTTTAACATCGCTTATATCGACGGCTCACTCTCAAAAGAGGCTCAGGATTTTATTAAGTTCATAACAAGCAAAGAGGGCGAGGCAATCATCACTAAAGAGGGCTATATCGGCATTGACGCAACAGAGTCATACACAGCCTCAAAAATGAGCGGTACGGTTACTCTTGCAGGCTCAACATCGGTTGCACCGGTTATGAATGTTCTTGCAGACGAGTATAAAAAACTCAATCCCGGTATGAAAATCGAAATTCAGGAAAGCGGCTCGTCAGCAGGTATCGAATCGGCAATGCAGGGCGCAGTAAACATCGCAATGTCATCAAGAGAACTTAAGAATAACGAAGCCGCAAAACTAAAATCACAAAAAATCGCTCTCGACGGTATCGCAGTTATCGTGAACAAGGAAAATAAACTTGATAATATTACAAGTGCGCAGGTTAAGGATATTTTCCTCGGCAACACAACAACTTGGGATGCAATCAAATAATGAAAAAATTTAAAGAAAATGCAATGCGCGCAGTGTTTCTGCTGTGCGCATGTATATCCGTTTTTGCGGTTATAATGATTTGTCGTTTCATATTTGTAAACGGTGTACCGGCGATTAAGGAAATTGGCTTTAAAAACTTTATATTCGGCACGGAGTGGAAACCGAAACAGGAACTTTTCGGCATATTTCCGATGATTGTCGCAAGCATTTATGTCACCGCAGGTGCAATTGTTGTCGGCGTTCCAATCGGAGTTTTAACGGCGGTGTTTATGGCGTGCTACTGTCCGAAAAGGCTTTATCGCATCATCAAACCGATGATTAATTTGCTCGCCTCCGTTCCGTCAATAGTTTACGGTTTCTTTTGCCTTGTTGTGATTGTTCCACTTGTGCAAAGGCTCACAAACTATTATTCAAGCGGAAAGGGAATATTAACTGCGTCGATTTTGCTTGGCATTATGATTTTGCCTACTATTATCAATACTTCCGAGGCGGCGCTCCGTGCAGTGCCCTCAAGCTATTTTGAAGGCTCACTTGCGCTCGGCGCAACAAAGGAACACTGCATTTTCAAAACTGTTATTCCTGCCGCAAAATCGGGTATAATGAGCGGCATTATTCTCGGCGTAGGCAGAGCAATCGGCGAAACGATGGCTGTTGTTATGATTGCGGGGAATCAGGCGGTTTTGCCCGATTCAATCACATCGGGCGTCAGAACGCTCACGGGTAATATCGTGCTTGAAATGGGTTATGCCGCAGGGCTTCACCGCGAGGCGCTTATTGCAACGGCGGTTGTGCTTTTTGTGTTTATCCTCATTATCAATGTTTGCTTTTCGCTTGTTTCAAGAAAAGGGGAGGATTGATAGCTTATGAATAAATTTAAAGAATATTTGCGCCGCCCGAAATCGCTTGTTGTCTATATCTTAATAATGTTGAGCGCCGCTCTCACCGTCGCCGTGATATTGTTTATCATCGGCTACATTCTTATAAAGGGTGTTCCGAATATCACGCCCGAGCTGTTTTCGCTCAAATACAATTCAAAAAATCTTTCAATGCTGCCGTCGATAATCAATACGCTTTATCTAACATTTTTGACTCTTCTTATTGCCGTTCCCGTCGGCGTGTTTTCGGCAATATATCTTGTTGAGTACGCCAAAAAAGGCTCAAAATTCGTCAAGCTGATTCGCGTTACAAACGAAACGCTTTCGGGCATTCCGTCAATAGTTTATGGATTGTTCGGCTTTCTTGCGTTTGTTATTGCGCGCTCGTGGGGATACTCGATGATAGCCGGTGTCATAACGCTTGCAATAATGGTTTTGCCTGTTATCATCAGAACAACCGAAGAGTCGCTAATGGCTGTCGATAATTCATACAGGGAAGGCTCGTTCGGACTCGGCGCAGGCAAACTTCGCACCATATTCAAGATTGTTTTGCCGTCGGCAGTACCGGGTATACTTTCAGGCATAATTCTTGCAATAGGCAGAATTGTCGGCGAAACTGCAGCACTAATCTATACGGCAGGTACAGTACCCGACGCCGCAACAAAACTCACCTCGTCATCGCGTACGCTGTCGGTGCATCTTTATTGCCTCCTAAACGAGGGTCTGCATACCGACCAAGCATATGCAACCGCTGTGGTTTTGCTTGTCGTTGTGCTCATAATTAATGCGCTTTCAAGCGCGATAGCAAAGAAAATATCCAAATAAGGTAAATATATGGGAAATTTTGATATTAAAAATTTAGAATTATATTACGGCGATTTTAAGGCTGTTAAAGGTATCAGCCTCACAATCCCCGAAAACAAAATAACAGCCTTCATCGGTCCGTCGGGTTGCGGTAAATCAACTGTTTTGAAAACACTCAACCGTATGAATGATTTGGTCGAGGGCTGTAAAATAAACGGTCAAATTCTTTATGACGGCGTTGATATTTATAAGGATGTCGATACAAACGATTTGCGCAAAAAGGTCGGTATGGTTTTTCAAAAACCGAATCCTTTCCCGATGAGCATTTATGATAATGTTGCATTCGGTCCGCGAACACACGGTGTTCACAGGAAAAAGGAACTTGATGAAATCGTTGAAAAATCACTTAAACAGGCGGCTTTGTGGGATGAGGTTTCGGATAAGCTCAAAAAAAGCGCGCTTGCGCTCTCAGGCGGTCAACAGCAAAGACTTTGTATTGCGCGTGCCCTTGCCGTCAATCCCGAGGTAATACTTATGGATGAGCCGACCTCGGCTCTCGACCCGATTTCAACCTCAAAAATCGAGGACCTTGTGCTTGAACTTAAAAAGGAATATACAATAATTATAGTTACTCACTCAATGCAGCAGGCTGCAAGAATTTCAGACAAAACGGCGTTTTTTCTCCTCGGAGAGGTGATTGAGTTTGGTGATACCGAAAAAATCTTTACCTCACCGTCGGATAAGCGTACAGAGGATTATATAACAGGTAGGTTCGGATAATGCGAGAAAGATACAATCACAAGCTTGAAAAATTAAATTCACTTATGGCGGAAATGTGCAATTTCTGCCGCTTTGCAATTGAAAATTCGGTCAATGCTCTGTTTGCCGAAAATAATGACGAGAGCAAAAAATATCTGGCGCTTGTTCACAATATAGACCGGGATATTGATAATTCCGAGGGCGAGATAGAAAAGCTTTGCACAAACCTCATTATTTGCGAGCAGCCGGTTGCAAGCGATTTGCGAACAATCACGGTTGCTCTCAAGGCTGTTTCCGACCTTGAAAGAATCGGCGATCAGTGCTCCGATATTGCAGAACTTTCGGGATATATCAGCCGTTGCAGTATCAGTCACAAACTCCATTTAAAACAAATGAGCGAGTGCGTTATTCAAATGCTTGATATGGCTGTTTTATCTTTTGCAAAGTCCGATTTGGAAACGGCAAGGCTTGTCTATGCCAAGGATGACGAGGTAGATGCTCTTTTCGATAAGGTTAAAAAAGAGATTATTTCGATTATATCCAAGGACGATACCGATGCCGAGCTTTTGGTTGATTTGCTCATGGTTTCAAAATACTTTGAGCGCATCGGCGACCATGCCGAAAATATCGCCGAATGGGTGGAGTATTCTATAACCGGCGATTTTGTCAATGCAATGTGACAAATTTGTGATTGATTTTGCATGCACTCAATGATATAATCACTGTGAATGGAGTGTATATCTATGAGCAAAAAGAAAAAATCTTCAAAAAAATCATCAAAAAAACATTTTTCGGTAATAGTTCCGGTTTTAATCGCCGTTGTCGTAGTTGTCGTTTTCGCCATCACCGGCAATATGAATAATAAAAATGAAAACATTCAAACAACAGACTCAAATCAAGCTGCGGTGACACAACCGTCTACAAATAACGAGCCGCAGGAGAATAAGCCCGACGGCAAGGTTACTCTTGTTGCTGTCGGCGATAATCTTATTCACAACACAATGATTGCGGCAGGCAAGCAGTCCGACGGCTCATATAATTATGATAAATTTTATGAAAACACAAAATCATATATCGAGCCTGCCGATATTGCCGTTATCAATCAGGAAACAATGCTCGGCGGCACCGTTTCTGCATACAGCGGCTATCCTATGTTCAATACACCGTGGGGGGTCGGCGAGGCGGCGATAAACGCCGGATTTGATGTTTTTACCTGCGCCACAAATCATTCTATGGATGTCGGCGAAAAGGGCATTGTCAGCGAATGTGAGTTTTTTAAAAAGCACCCTGAGGTTACGCATATCGGTACATATTCAAGTCAGGACGAATACGATACCGTGTCATATGTAACCAAAAACGGCATCACATTTGCCATGCTCAATTACACTTACGGCACAAACGGAATTTCTATTCCAAGCGGTAAATCGTATCTTATCAGCGTGCTGTCGGAGGATAAGGTCAAAAAAGATGTCGCCGAGGCAAAGAAAAATGCCGATGTCATAATTGTGTTGCCTCATTGGGGCACAGAAAACAGTCATCAAACCGATGCAACTCAAAAGAAATATGTTCAGCTTTTCTCCGATCTCGGCGTTGATATAGTTATTGGCACTCACCCTCATGTTTTACAGCCGGTCGAGTGGGTAACCAACGAAAATACGGGCAAAAAAATGCTTGTTTATTATTCAATCGGCAATTTCATCAGCCATCAAGTCAATCTTGATCAGCTCGTGGGCGGTATGGCTGAAATAACAGTGGAGCGCAATAACGGCGTAATCAGTATTACAAACGCAAAACTTGCACCCGTTGTTGATTATTTCCACAATACAGGCTCGGGCTACAATTTTACCGTTTACAAGCTCTGCGACTACACAAAACAAATTGCGTCAACGCATTCAAAATCACTTTCACCCGATAAGGCTAAAAGTATTGCTCAAAGTGCTGTCAGCGACGAATTCCTTGATTTGGAATAATATCGATGTTGAAATTGCACAAAAACGGGTGTGGAAAACTAAACGATGAATTTTATATTCACCAAAATTGAAATATATTGTTGACAACAGCCCCCTGTGCGGATATAATGGCATTGTAGTTAGAACAAAGGCGTTCCGATTTTATTCGGAGCGCCTTGTTTTTTTATCAATCAATAATTTAAGAGAGGAGTATTTGCTAATGAGTAAGTACACAAAGGAAGCTATCCTTAAGGAAGCAAAGGAAAACGGAGTTGAATTTATCCGTCTTCAGTTCACAGATCTTTTCGGTATTATGAAGAATGTTGCTATCACATATTCACAGCTTGAAAAGGCTCTTAACAACGATTGCATGTTCGACGGCTCATCAATCGACGGTTTTGTAAGAATTGATGAATCGGATATGTATCTTCATCCCGATTTTGATACATGGGCAATCTTCCCTTGGAGAAAGCATTTGAATGCACAGACTGCCCGTCTTATCTGTTCTGTTTATAAATCAGATAATGTTACACCGTTTGAGGGCGACCCGAGAAATGTTCTTCAAAAGGTTATCGACGAGGCAGCAGAAATGGGCTATGGCTTCAATGTAGGTCCTGAATGCGAATTCTTCCTCTTTAAACTTAATGAGGACGGCACCCCGACCCTTACAACAGGCGACGAGGCAGGCTATTTCGACCTTAACCCAATCGACCACGGCGAAAACTGCCGTCGCGATATTTGCCTTGCTCTTGAAGAAATGGGCTACACCATTGAGGCTTCTCACCATGAGGTTGCCGAGGGTCAGCACGAAATCGACTTCCAGTTCGGCGATGTTATGACAACAGCTGACCGTGTAATGACATTTAAGCATGTCGTTAAAACATATGCAACAAAGCACGGACTTCACGCAACATTTATGCCGAAGCCGGTTGAGGGCATCAACGGCTCGGGCATGCACACAAATATGTCGCTCTATGATATTAAAACAGGCAAAAATGTATTTGACGATCCTAACGGTGAGCTTGGTCTTTCAGAAACAGCATACAACTTTATCGCAGGTATCATGGCTCATGTAAAAGGTCTTGCAGTAGTTTCAAACCCGACAGTCAACTCGTATAAAAGACTTGTTCCCGGTTATGAGGCTCCGTCATATCTTGTTTGGTCAACATCAAACAGATCTTGTCTCGTTCGTATCCCTGCATCACGCGGTAAGGGTACAAGAGTTGAACTTCGTTGTCCTGACCCGACCTGCAACCCGTATCTCGAAATGGCTCTTTGCCTTGCAGCAGGTCTTGACGGTATCAAAAAAGGCTTGAAGCCTGCTCCGTCATACGACAAGAATGTATTTAAGCTTTCTGACGAGGATCTTGCAAACGAAGGTATCGAATGTCTTCCCGGCTCACTTGAAGAAGCTATCAATGCTGCTGAGGCTGATCCGTTCATCAAAGAAACGCTTGGCGACCATGTATTCAACAACTACATCAGCGGTAAAAAGGCAGAGTGGGATTCCTACAAGACAGCAGTTTCACAGTGGGAAATCGACAGATATATGATTAATTACTAATCCTTTGGATTAGGCGATTTAACAAGCTATAGGGCTGCCCGCGGGCTTGCGGTTTTATGTCTGCGGCAGTTCGACAGGTTGCTTGCGGCTGCTTTTTGCAGCCGTATTGGTTAAGCGAAGTATATGCTTTGCTTTTCCTGCGGCACCGTCAATACACCCTCTCTTATGGCGAAAGCCATTAATATTATATCGGCGCTTTTGAGTAATCGAAACGCCGATTAATGAAAGCACAACGGCGTGCGAAAAGGTATTATTGCCCTTTCACACGTCGCTTTTATTTTTTCTGTCTATAACAAACAATAGGGGAACAGGAGGAGATTATAATGACCCAAAATATTTTAAATGCGGTGACAGAAAATGTTTTCGGCGTTTGGTTTTTAATCGGCGCGGCGCTTGTATTCTTTATGCAATGCGGCTTTGCAATGGTTGAAACAGGCTTTACAAGAGCAAAAAATGCCGGAAATATTATAATGAAAAACCTTATGGACTTTTGTATCGGCGCGGTAGTGTTTGTTGTCCTCGGCTTCGGCTTGATGATGGGCGAAGAGGTGCTCGGCGGATTTTGCGGCTTGCCGACTCTCGGATTGCTCACCGATTATGCAGGCAACAGCGCAAATTGGTCAAGTTTTGTGTTTAACCTTGTGTTCTGTGCAACAGCAGCTACAATCGTTTCAGGTGCTATGGCTGAGCGTACAAAGTTTATTTCGTATTGTATTTATTCCGGCGTTATTTCAGCCGTTATTTATCCTATTGAAGCAGGTTGGGTTTGGAACTCAAACGGCTGGCTTGCAAATCTCGGCTTTCATGATTATGCCGGTTCAACAGTTATTCATATGGTCGGTGGTATTTCGGCTCTTATTGGTGCCGCATTCCTCGGTCCAAGAATCGGCAAATATGCTAAAGACAAAAAGACCGGCAAACTTAAAGCAAAAGCTATCCCCGGTCACTCCCTGACACTCGGCGCACTCGGTGTTTTCATTCTTTGGTTTGGCTGGTACGGTTTCAATGGCGCAGCTGCAAAGGATTCCGACACTCTTGCGTCAATATTCCTTACAACAACGCTTTCGCCGGCTGTCGCAACATGCGTTGCCATGATTTTCACTTGGATTAAAGACGGCGCTCCCGATGTTTCAATGTCGCTCAATGCCTCACTTGCCGGACTTGTCGGCATAACCGCTCCGTGTGATTGCGTTGACGCTCTCGGCTCAATCATCATCGGTGCTGTTTCGGGTATTCTCGTTGTAGTTGTTGTCGAATTTCTCGATAAAAAAGTGCATGTCGATGATCCCGTCGGTGCCGTAGGCGTTCATATGGCTAACGGCATTTGGGGCACATTTGCGGTCGGCTTGTTTTCAACAGGTGCCGACGGCGTTGAAAAAGGTCTTTTCTACGGCGGCGGATTTCACCTTCTCGGTGTTCAGGCTCTCGGCTTTGTAACAATTGCCGCTTGGACAGCAGTTACAATCACAATCACATTTATCATCATTAAAAAAACTGTCGGCTTGCGTGTTTCAGCCGATGAAGAACTCAAAGGTCTTGATGCTACTGAGCACAACCTCCCGTCTGCTTATGCAGACTTTATGCCGGCGGTAAACTATGCAACTTCCGCATCGGTTGTTGCCGCTGCACCTGAGGCAAAAATCCCTGTTGAGCCTATGGCACCCGTTGAAAAGTCTGTCCCTGTTGAAACCTATACCACATCGACAAATGCTCCGCTCACAAAGGTTGTAATGATTTTCAACCCTGCAAAGTTTGAGGAAATCAAAAAATCTATGAACTCAATCGGCGTAACCGGTATGACAGTCACAAATGTTATGGGTTGCGGAGTTCAAAAAGGACATATCAGAAAATACCGTGGCGTTGAGATTGAAGAAATGAATCTCAACCCGAAAATGAAACTCGAAATGGTTGTTTCGGCTGTTCCGGTTGAAACCGTTATTTCAGCTGCCCGCAAGGTGCTTTACACAGGCAATATCGGCGACGGTAAAATATTTGTTTACGATGTTGACGATGTTGTTAAAGTTCGTACCGGCGAAAGAGGATACGATGCATTGCAGGGCGAAGACGATATTTAATAATTAAAGCATATTTTAATTTACTCCTAACTGAAAAGGCTCCGAGATTTGGTTCTCGGAGCTTTTTCACATTATATTCGTTTCTATTTCTATTTTGTCACCGTCTAAAATCGCTTTTATTCCGTTTAAATCGGCGGTGCAGAGTGTTTTTGATTTTGCTATGCTTTTCAGCTTAAATTTAACATCGGGATACATTTTTCTCTCCCAATTGCAAACTATCGCGTAGTCGGGCGAAAGCGTTTTCGCAAGTTTTAAACTTGTTGAGCCGAAATATCCGTGATGACCCACTTTGAGCAAATCAACCTTGCCGATTTCTTTCGCGATTTTTCGCTCGCCTCCGTTTTTATAGTTCATATCGCCTGCCAAAACAGCCTTTTTGCCGTCCTTTTCAACAAGTGTGACAACGCTGTTCACATTCTCGCCGAATTTGAAAATCGGCTTTTTGTATTCTCCGTTCAAAAATCTTATGTTAAATTCGCCGAGCTTTTCGCGCAGGTTGTCAAAGCTTTCAACAATTTTAACGCTCTTTGCATCAAGGGCGTTTTTCATCTGTTCGTAAACCTCTTTGTTGTCCCAATATTTTCTTTCGTAAAAGAAAATATTTTCCTCGTGATATGGTTTTAAATACGCTTTTTTGACTATAACTTGCGGATTGTTGATAACCGTGTCAAATCCGCCGATATGGTCCGAATGACAGTGAGTTGCAAGCACAAAATCAAGCACAACAACGCCGTATTCGTTTTTGCAATTGTCAAGCAGATATTTTAAAACCTCTTTTTCATATCCGCGCAGATTCAAATTCGGCTTGTCGGCAGGGTAATCGTTGTCTTCTGCGGCGTCAATCATTGCAAAGTGTCCGTCGCTTTCAAGAATGATGCAGTCCGAGTTGCCCGTGTTTAAAAAATGTATTGCACTGCTCATATTTCAAACCAATTCCTTCTTCATATATTCCATAATGTGCTCATCGTTTGAGCAAATCACTTTGTCAGCAAGCAATTTGATTTTTTCACATGCGTTAGATACAGCATATTTGCGCTTTGCGGCTTTAAACGCCGTCAAATCGTTTTCACTGTCGCCCAAAACAATTATGTTCTCAAGCTCGATTTTTGAAATTTTACTCAAGTTCAAAAGCCCCGTGCCTTTGTTGACGCCTTTTTTCACAATCTCAAGGTTGTTGTCCATCGAAGTTGTGATTTCAATATCGCCGTATTTTTCCAAAAGCTCGGCTTTGCATTTCTCACGCTCGGCTTGATTTCTGAAAAATACATCAAACATTTCTATTTTATAGTTGTCATCCGTCAAAAGCGATGCTAAATTTTTAATAGGTCTGCGGCTTTTGTGCATTTCGGGTATAAAGTCGCTGTCAATTTTGTAATACTCAAATTTCTCATTGCCGAATTTTTCCGCATCAACAAACGGAAAGCCGTTTGAATACAGTTCAACGAATGTTTCATATTTGTTTAAAACATCAAAAATTTCTTTTGATTGTGATTTCGGCAGGGGAGTGTAGTCGACAATTCCCTTGATTTTTTCGTTGATTCCTGCGCCGTTTGAATATACAAAATATTTTATGTATCCGCAATTTCTCAACTGCGGCGGAATTTCATAAAATGTTCTGCCTGTTAAAATCGCTGTTTCAACGCCACTCTCACTCAACGCCTTTATCGCGTTTAAATTTGCACCGCTCACATTTGCGTCGCTTGCAAGCAGCGTGCCGTCAAGATCTGTCGCAATCATCATCGATGTGCGTTTTACTTTCTTTTTAATTTGAATCACAAACCTTTCTGCCGGATATGTCCATATCGTCGGGATGTTAATTATAATAAATTTCGATATTATTTCAACTATAGGACTTGTTAAGTTTCTTGCCTTGATGTATGAGCCGAAAAATCCGCCTATCCACGAACTTACGATTATGTTGAATACCGCAAGCAAAATATACATTATCGAGCTGTAAACAGGGTTGATGTCGGAGTGAAAGGTGATTTTTCTGTTCATCAAATATGCTGCAACATATCCGAGTGTTGTTGATATTAAATATGCAAACAAATATCCTTTGTATTTGATGCCCAAAAATGACAAAATACTGTTTCCCTGAAGCGGCGTTGTGTTATATTTTGCAAATACAATGTATAAAAATATTAAATAACTTATTATATCAAGCGCCGATGTCACTATTACCGTAATGTTGAATTTTATGAATTTCCATAATTCAGGATGCTTGCTGCAAAATTGCGTCATTAACTGCCTCCGTATGCTCGTTTTGCGTTTTTTTCTTTCTGTGGATAACAAATCTGTTCATAGGATATGTCCAAAGCGTCGGTACCGTCATTACAACAAGCTTTGTCACCATTTCGATAAATACGCTGTCCCAACCGTTATTTTTAATCCATGTGCCCAAGAATGCGCCAAACCAAGTGTTGAATGCGATTGTGCACGCAACCATTATCGCATAGATAATTGTTGAAAGCACAGGGTTTGCGTCTGCTTTGAAGGTGAGCTTTCTGTTCATTATGTAGGCTGCGGCATATCCGATTATAGCCGATATTGCGTAAGAATACAAATATCCTTTGTATTCTATTCCTAAAAATGCCAAAACGGCGTTGTCGGTTACAGGCGTTTGGTTGAGCGATTTGAATATCACATATTGCAAAAATGCAAATACCGCCATCTCCAAAACCGATGTGCTTGCACCCGTGAATGAGAATTTGATGAATTTCCAAATTTCAGCGTGCTTTTCGGCGAATTTCAAAAACCTTTTTTTCATTTGTTCCATATTGATTACCTCGTTTTTTGTCAATTGTTTTGATGTTTCTTCAATTGTTTTCTGATTTTGTTGATTATTTTTTTGATTCATCGAAAAAAATATAATTTCGCATCATTAAAAAACGGTTCAGTCAAAGCAAAATTTATGTTAAGTTTTTATGAAATCACTGTCTTTTGCATATTTTAAAATCGCCGAAAGCCGCATAAACAGTGAGTTGCTACTCACCGAAAGTGTTGTTATTTTTTATATAAAAATATTTGATTTAACGGTGCATTTTTTCACATTCTACAAAATTATATTTAATGTATTGAATAATACCAAGCATTGTTGTATGATTGCTTTATTATACTAAATTAAGGAATTTTGTTAGTATTAAAAGCAGATGCATTTGGCATCTGCGGATGTAAGGAGTAGATAATATGCTTAAAGAAGGACAGATTAGAATTCCGTCCGGTTGTGCGATTGCCGCGATTATTGACAAAAAAGGCAACCCAATCAACGGCTCGGAAATCATTAAGTCCATCGCATTGATGCATGACCGTTCAAACGGACTCGGCGGCGGCTTTGCGGCTTACGGTATTTATCCGGAGCACGCCGATGACTATGCTTTTCATGTCTTTTACGACAGCAATGACGCACGCGCCCATTGTGAGGAGTATTTGTTCAAGCATTTCAATGTCGATGTGGCAGAGCGCATACCGACCAAAAAAATCGAGTCTATCGAAAACGGACCCGATATTTGGCGCTATTTCGGCAAGCCGAACAGGGTGCGTATGCAAAACGCAAGAATGGATGAGCTTGAATATGTTGTTCAGTGCGTCACAAAGGTAAACGACCAATTTGACGGCTCCTATATTTTCTCTTCTGGAAAAAATATGGGCTGTTTCAAGGCTGTCGGCTATCCCGAGGATGTCGGCGAGTTCTATATGCTCGACCAATACGATGCCTATTTGTGGACCGCTCACGGCAGATTCCCGACAAACACCCCTGGCTGGTGGGGCGGTGCGCATCCGTTCAACATTCTCGACTGGTCAATCGTTCACAACGGCGAAATTTCGTCTTATGATACAAACAGAAGATATATCGAGCAGTTCGGATATAAATGCACCATGCAAACCGATACCGAGGTTATTACATACCTTTTCGACCATCTTCTTCGCCATCACAATTTGCCTATGGATGTGGCGGCTGATGTTCTCACTGCTCCCGAATGGGATGAGATTGACAGAATGGACGATGAAAAAAGAGAATACTTCACAAATCTTCGCACTGTTTACAGCGGCGCGCTCGTAAACGGTCCTTTCTCTGTTATTTTAGGCTCAAACAAAGGATTGCTCGCGATTAATGACAGACTTAAACTCCGTTCGCTTACCGCTGCCACAAAGGGCGACAGAGCATATTTTGCTTCGGAGGAGTCGGCAATCAGAATTATCTGCCCCGACCCCGAAAAGGTTTGGTCGGTCAGCGGCGCCGAGCCTGTTTATGTTCCCCTTGAAATAGATGAAAAGGAGGACAAATAATATGCCGATTAATTATATTCCGCGCAGATTCACCGTAATCCGCGATAAAGAACTTTGTATAAACTGCGGCTGTTGTGTTCGTCAGTGCTCAAACGAGTGCCACTATTTTGCCGAGGACGGAAAAACAGTCCTTGCAAATTCGGCAAACTGCGTTGCATGCCACAGGTGCGTTGACCTTTGCCCGACAGGCGCATTGCGTATCGAAAAATATGTTTGCGATTACAGAGATAACGCAAACTGGACTCCGCAGTATCAGCAGGAAATCTGCCGCCAGGCAAACACCGGCTCAACGCTTTTGTCCGCAATGGGCAACCCAAAGCCGTTCCCGATTTATTGGGACAAAATTTTGCTTAATGCATCACAGGTTACAAATCCGTCAATCGACCCTCTGCGTGAGCCTATGGAAATCCGCACGATTTTGGGCAGAAAGCCCGAAAAGCTCACCGTAGAGAAAAAAGGAAAATCAACAACGATAATGCCGCCGCAGGTAGTTCTTGAAACACCTATTATGTTCTCGGCAATGTCATTCGGCTCAATCAGCCTCAATGCGCAAAAATCGCTCGCGTGGGCTGCAAAGGACCTTGGAACGCTCTTCAACACAGGTGAGGGCGGCTTGCATAAGGATTTGCACGATATGGGCAAATATGCCGTTGTTCAGGTTGCGTCCGGTCGTTTCGGCGTTCACAAGGATTATTTAAACAATTCACGCTTTATAGAAATCAAAATCGGTCAGGGTGCAAAGCCCGGCATCGGCGGTCACCTTCCCGGCGAAAAGGTTAATGTTGAGGTATCCAATGCCCGTATGATTCCCGAAGGCTCTGACGCTATTTCACCGGCACCGCACCACGACATTTATTCAATCGAGGATTTGCGCCAGCTTATTTGGAGCTTAAAGCAAGCTACCGATAACAAAAAACCTGTTTCGGTTAAAATTGCGGCTGTTCACAATGTTGCCGCTATCGCCTCGGGCTGTGCAAGAGCAGGTGCCGATATTGTTGTTATCGACGGTTTCAGAGGCGGCACCGGTGCCGCACCGACAAGAATACGCGACAATGTGGGTATTCCGATTGAGCTTGCGCTTGCCGCCGCAGACCAAAGACTCCGCGACGAGGGCATTCGCTCAACCGTTTCGCTTGTTGCGGCAGGTTCGTTTAGATGCTCCGCCGATATTGTCAAGGCAATTGCGCTCGGCGCAGACGCTTGTTATATTGCATCGGCGGCTCTTATCGCAATGGGCTGCCATATGTGCCAAACCTGCAACACAGGCAAATGCAATTGGGGCATTGCAACACAGCGCCCCGATTTGACAAGGCGACTCAATCCCGAAATCGCTCACGAAAGAGTTGAAAATCTCATCAACGCTTGGAATCACGAGATTAAAGAGATTATGGGCGGTATGGGTATCAACTCTGTCGATTCCCTTCGCGGCAACAGACTTATGCTGCGCGGTCTCGGCTTGAGCGAAAAAGAGCTTGAAATACTCGGCATCAAGCATGCCGGAGAATAATAGGAGGTAGTTTCAATGAAAAAAGTATTCGCAAGAGAAGAGCTTTGCATAAACTGCCGCCTTTGCGAGGTTTATTGCAAAACCGCTCATTCAAAATCAAAGGATGTTCTTACGGCTAATAAATTCGAGGAGCCGGCACCTGTGTCGCGCGTCACCGTTTACGGCGACAAAACAGCCTCGGTAGCCGTCAATTGCCGCCATTGCGACGACCCTGCCTGCGTTAAGGCTTGTATCACCGGCGCAATGACAAAGGATAAAAAAACAGGCGTTGTTTCCGTTAACGAGAATAAGTGCATAGGCTGTATGACATGTCTTGCCGTTTGCCCGATCGGTTGTATCAAAACAGGCAAGGTGGCTGTTAAGTGCGATTTGTGTCAGGGCGAGGATATGCCTGCGTGCGTTAAAAATTGCCCTAACAGAGCGCTTGTATATTTAGAGGTCGGAGGTAATGACAGATGAAAAAATATGTTATTATAGGTGCCTCCGCAGCAGGACTCGCTGCAGCAGAGCAAATCAGAAAAACAGATAAAACAGGCGATATTACCGTTTTGACAAAGGAATCATATCTTCCTTACAGCCGCCCATCAATCAGCTATTATCTGAAGGGCAAGGTTAAGGAAAGCGATATGTATTTGCGCAAAAATGCATATTACAAGGCTAACAATATCAAAATCGTTTTAAACGCCGAGGTTAAAAATATTAATCCCGATGCAAAAACTGTCAGAGCCGGAAGAAAAGAATATCCCTATGACAAGCTTTGCATTGCGACAGGCTCAAAGCCGTTTGTACCGGAGATGAAAAATGTTGCCGGCAAAACAAACGCTTACACCTTTCTTGATTTGGCATCAACAAAAGCAGTTAAGGATGCCGCAAATTCACAGACAAGAGCTGTTGTCATCGGCGGCGGCTTAATCGGTATGAAAGCGGCAGAGGGATTGTCAAAAATATGCAAAAGCGTTGATGTCATTGAGTTTGCACCGCGCATTTTGCCGTCGATTCTCGATGCAAAATCGTCAAAAAATGTTAAAAAATATATTGAGAAAAAGGGCGGAATTACATTCCACCTTGAGGATACAATCGTCAGTGCAAAATCAAAGGGCAAGGAGATTACAGCCGTTATCCTTAAAAGCGGCAAAACCCTCAAATGCGATATGCTTGTTGTCGCAGTCGGTGTTCGCCCCGAAACCGCGCTTGCCGAAAAAGCAGGCCTTGATGTTAATCGCGGCATTATAACCGATACGCAGACAATGCAAACAAGCTCTCCCGATATTTATGCCGCAGGTGACTGCACCGTTTCGGTCGATATGCTCGACGGCAGTAAAAAGATTATTGCTCTTTGGCCGAACGCAGTTGCGCAGGGCAGGGTAGCCGGCTCACAGATGGCAGGCGGCGACCTCACTCTCGGCGGCACATATTCCGTAAACGCAATTGATTTTTACGGCTTGAGAATTTGCACCTGCGGTCTTATCAATGCGCAAGGAGAACAATACAGCGATATGATTAAGCAGCAGGGTGACGAATATAAACGCCTTGTTCTCGAGGGCAACAGGCTTGTCGGTTTTGTTTTGATTAATTCAAGCACCAATGCCGGTATTTATACAAGCCTTATTTCAAACAAAATTGATTTGTCAACAATCAAAAACGATATCTTGGATACACCGTCGCTGTTTATGTTTGACAAGGATATACGCACAACAAAACTTACCGGTTCAAAAGAGGGGGTTAGAGTATGATAGAAGCAGGACTCAGAAGATATGAGCAGGTCAATGACGAAATCAAAAAGGAACTCTCAAAGAAAAATAAGGTAACTGTTAAGAATGTAAACGGTCAGCGTTATATCGGCTGCGCTCTCGATGAGGGCAAAACCATTGAAGTTTACGGTACTCCGGGAAATGATATGGCTTGCTATTTAAACGGCGGCAGGGTTGTTGTTTACGGCAGTTGTCAGGACGCAGTCGGCAATACAATGGGCGGCGGCGAAATCGTTGTCCACGGCCACAGCGGCGATGCTATGGGCTATGGTATGCGCGACGGTCAAATCTATATTAAGGATAATGTTGCCTGCCGCGGCGGTATTCATATGAAAGAATTCAGGCAGATGCGCCCCGTTCTCGTTATCGGCGAAAACGCCGGCTCGTTCCTCGGCGAATATATGGCAGGCGGAACAATTGTTTTGCTCGGTCTTAATCTCAAGCGCGGCGAAAAACTTTTCGGCACTCACTGCGCGTCCGGTATGCACGGCGGCAAAATTTTTGTCAGAGGCTTGTTCCCGAAGGAAAATCTTTCCGACAATATCAAGGTTACAAATCTTGACGATGATGATGTTAAAGAGCTTAAATCCTATGTCAGAAAATATTGCAAATATTTCGGCGTCGATTTTGATTATGTTATGAGCAAGCCGTTCAAAAAACTTGTTCCGGCAACATCGCGTCCATACGCAAATCTTTATACACCAAATTAATAAGAAAAAAGGCGCTTTTGCGCCTTTTTTGTTTGTTTTTATTGATATTTTAAACCACTGTGATATAATATTTTTATGATTTTTTATAGGAGATAGGATTTTATGTTTAATAATCTTCACGAAGAATGCGGCGTCTTTGGAATTTTTGAAAACAAAACCACTTATGTTGCCCGTTCAACATATCTTGCACTCTATGCGCTTCAGCACAGGGGTCAGGAGTCTTGCGGCATAGCCGTTAATGATGACGGTGTGTTCACTCACCATAAGGGCGACGGACTTGTTCCCGATGTTTTTCCAAAGGAAAAACTCGACAGGCTCGGACTCGGCAATATGGCAATCGGTCATGTCCGTTATTCCACAACCGGCGGCAAAAATGCAAACAATATTCAACCGCTTGTTATCCGTCATATTAAGGGCAATCTTGCAATTGCTCACAACGGCAATCTTGTCAATGCTGCCGATATACGCAAAACATTTGAGCTTAACGGCGGTATTTTCCACGGCACTTCCGATACGGAATCAATCGCTTACACAATCGTTTCAAACCGCCTTTACAGCAAAAGCACCGAGGAGGCGATTGAAAAATCAATGCACAGCCTTAAGGGCGCATATTCCTGCGTTGTTATGACAGCCACAAAGCTTATCGCGTTTCGCGACCCTAATGGCTTTCGTCCTCTTTGCATCGGCAAAACTGATGACGGCGCATGGTGCGTCAGCAGTGAATCCTGCGCGCTTGACACAATCGGCGCTCATTTTGTGCGTGATGTTCTCCCCGGTGAAATTGTCACAATTGATATGAACGGTGTTCATTCAAACAAATCAAATTGCAAGCTTAAAGGCAATCTCTGCGTTTTTGAATACATATATTTTGCGCGCCCCGATTCTGTTATTGACAAAGCGTCTGTTGAGCATGCAAGAATGCGTGCCGGTGCGTTTCTTGCGCAGGAAAGTCCGGTTGATGCGGATATAGTTGTCGGCGTTCCCGACAGCGGACTTGATGCGGCGCTCGGCTATGCGAATGAAAGCGGAATACCGTACGGCATTGGCTTTTTGAAAAATAAATATATCGGCAGAAGCTTTATTCAGCCCTCACAGAATCAGCGTGAGGATGCCGTTCGCATCAAACTTAATGTTATTAAAGAAAATATCAAGGGCAAAAGAGTTATTATGATTGATGACTCAATCGTCCGCGGCACAACCTGTGCGCGAATTGTAAAGCTTTTGCGCGAAGCAGGCGCAACCGAGGTGCATATGCGTGTTTCCTCACCTCCGTTCAAGCATCCTTGCTATTTCGGCACCGATGTTGACAGTCAGGAAAATCTCATTGCCTGCAAATTCAATTCTGTTGACGAAATCGCAAAGGAAATCGGCGTCGATTCTCTTGCTTATCTTTCGGTTGAGGCTACTCACAAAATCGCCGAGGGTGCAAATGTCGGCTTTTGCGACGGTTGCTTTACAGGCAATTATCCCATCGAAGTTCCTAAGGAACAGCCGAAGGACAAGTTTGAAGAAAAAATGAATAAATTTTCGCCGTATTATCAGGTCTTAGACTGATTTTATCGCATAACAAAACACCTCAAGCGGAATTCACCGTGCTTGAGGTGTTTTTTGATTATATTGATTTCGTTTTATATATGGTCCTTGTATCTTTCGGCGGTGATTATTCCGTCGTTAACATTGAGCTTGCAAATTCTTGCGTTTCTCGCGTCAAATGCGCTTGCGCCCAAGCCGTCGTCATAATCTCTTGCGTGGTATATTGCATACCATTGACCGTCCTCCTTAATCATTGAGTGGTGACCGGTGCCCTCTTCAAAATCGTTTGCCGCAATAACGGGTGAGTATGTCGACGCGTCGGGATATTTTTCAAACTTGATTTTTCTCAAATCTGTTTCGTCTGTCTTTGCTCTTGCATAGCCGATATAATATGTCGGTTGCTCAAAACAGTTGCCCGAATACATTACATATTGCCAATCGCCCTCTTTAAAATAGAAAGCGCCCTCTATTGTGTACCAATGCTGACCCTTTTTATATCTGTCGCGTCTGTAAATATCCTCGTCGAGAGTCGGCTCAACAACAAGCACCGGGTTGCCCTCGGCATGATATGGGTCTGTCAGCTTGTCAACATAAATACATGTGCCGATTTTTTCGCCCTCAAATCTGTTTGCCGAATAGAAAATGTAAAGTCCCGATTCGTTTTTAACAACATGCGAATCAATCGAAAACGGATGTAAAAGCTGTTTTGTGTTTGTAAACGGACCGAGCGGATTGTCAGCCTCAGACACATGCATTGCGCCGCGGTGACCTCCCTTGTCAGGCTCGTCATCGTATATTTCAATTGAGTTATACATATAAAATTTACCGTCAAGCTCAATAACGCTCGGCGCCCAAAAGCTGTCAAGTCCTTCAACCGTCATTACCTTGCCGTAAAACTCCCATCCGTCAAAAAGATTGTCCGATTGATAGGCGTAAATGCCGTCGTGTCCGGTTGTGTATATGTAGTATCTTCCGTTTGCCTTGAGTATAAAGGGGTCAGCCTGGCCGATGTAGTTTTCTTTGTCTATTTTTAAAAGATGCATATTGCTTACCTCAGTTGTTTTTTGATTCTTTTTCTGCTTCAAGTTCGGCACGCTCTTTATAGAACGGGTCGCCCTTGAGATATACATTTATATAATCTCTGATATGCTCGCTAAGCTCGCCGTCGTTGTATTTAATCGGAACAATTCTTTCGTCCTCGTCAATTACAATCGGGCCCTTTTCGGGATCGTGAAAAGCAGGCATCAGCGAATAAGCCGCCTTTGTCTTGACTATTGAAATCATTGTGTATTCTTTTGTTGCTTCAATAAAGCTGTCTTTGCCGGTGTATCTCTCAATTGTCGATTTTGGCTCTTTGTCATTGTGCTTTTTTGTGTAGCAGGCGTCGAGCACCTTGTTAATATAGTTTTCAAGTGCCTTGTCAGTGTATGGTGCTTTAAGCAGCATAACCGTGTCAATATCGGCAATGCCGTATTTGTCGCTTTCACCGCAAGGGATACCGATTAAGTTTTCGTCCTTGTCTACATAAACAGAAATAGTGTAAAATTCTTTATCCATTTTGTCACCAACTTTAAATTATTGTTTGATAATTATATACTAATTGATTGAAAATTTCAATAATTAGTGTTAATATTTAACTGTACGTTCGACTATGATTGTATTTTGGCGGATAATCTCCGCAGTATTGTATTAATAAAGGAATCAATTGTATGAAAAAAGCTCTTATCACAGGCGGTGCCACAGGAATAGGCAGGGCGTGTGCACTTTTGTTCAGCCAAAAAGGCTATGATGTTTATATCACATATAACAAATCCGTGCCAGATATTGATTGTGCCACCGTCGTCAAATGCGATTTAAAAAATCTTGACGATATTAAAAATCTTTTTGATACGGTCGGCTCTGTCGATGTTCTTGTCAATAACGCAGGAGTTTCGCTTATCAAAATGATAAACGATGTTACACCCGAGGATTATGAAACCACAACCTCAGTTAACGAGCGCGCCGTTTATTTTTGCTCAAAATATGCCGTGCTTTCTATGATAAAAAATCACAGCGGCGCAATCATAAATGTTTCGTCAATGTGGGGGCAGTGCGGCGCATCGTGCGAAACGCTGTATTCCATGACAAAATCAGCGGTCATCGGGCTTACAAAGGCACTGTCGCAGGAGCTTGCGCCGTCGGGTATAACCGTCAATTGCGTTGCTCCCGGAATTATCGACACCCGTATGAACGAGTGCTTTGATAAAAATGAACTTGCCGAGCAGGTTCCGCTCGGTCGCCTCGGCACTCCCGAGGAAATCGCATCGGCTGTCCTCTTTTTTGCCGAAAATCCGTATGTTACGGGTCAAATTCTCGGCGTAAACGGCGGAATAGTCTGAAACAAAGATGTTTGCATCTGACTTTGTTGTAACACAACAAACCTTCTTTTCATAGTATGAGTTAGAAAAGGGAAGGGAGGTTCGTTTATGGGTTGCAATAACTGTAATAACGGATGTGGCTCTTGGATTATTATCCTTATCATTATCCTTATTCTTTGCGGCGGCTGTGGAGGCTTCGGCGGCTGCGGCTGCAACGACTGCGGTTGCGGTTGCTAATTGAATAAAAACAAAAGGCGCTCGGGGCGTAAAAGCTCCGAGCGTCGTTGTTTTACTTAGTCTTCGGTTTGTTCGCCGTCAACTTGTTCGGCTTTGTCTGCATCTTCTGCAGACTCACTGTCGGATTTTGTGTCAGCCTTGATGTCGGCTTTTTCCTCGCCGATAACATTGCCGTTTGCCGAAAATACAAATTCATCGTTTGCAAAGTCGACCTCGCATTTGTCGCCGGCTTTAACTTTGCTTTCGAGTATAAGCTCGCTCAATGTGTCCTCAATCTTTGATTGAATTGCGCGTCTGAGCGGTCTTGCACCGTAAACCTTGTCAAATCCCTCGTCGGCAAGTGCCGAAACTGCGCTGTCGGTAAAGGAAATGTCAATGTCCATGTCCTTAACTCTCTTTGTAAGAGTCTTGAGCATTCTCCTTGCAATTTCCTCAATGTCTGTCTTTTCAAGCTGATTGAATACGATGATTCCGTCAAGCCTGTTGAGAAATTCGGGCTTAAATGTCTTTTTGAGGTCGGCAGTTACAAGCTCTTCAATCGTCTTGTGCTCGTCGCCCTTTTCGCCAAATCCAAGCGACCTTTGAGGATCGGTGATTTTGCTTGCGCCGACATTTGATGTCATAATGATAATAGCATTTTTGAACGAAACTTTTCTGCCCTGCGAGTCTGTCAAAACACCGTCTTCAAGAATTTGAAGAAGAATGTTGAAAACATCGGGATGAGCCTTTTCAATTTCATCAAAAAGAACTACGCTGTACGGCTTGCGGCGAATTTTTTCGGTCAATTGACCGCCCTCGTCAAAGCCTACATATCCCGGAGGCGAGCCGATAAGTTTAGATACCGTGTGCTTTTCCATGTATTCCGACATATCAAGCTTGATTATAGCGTTTTCGTCGCCGAACATAGCCTCCGCAAGCGTTTTGCAAAGCTCTGTTTTACCTACACCGGTAGGACCGAGAAAGATAAACGAGCCAATCGGTCTTTTCGGGTTTTTGAGTCCTACTCTGCCGCGGCGGATTGCTTTTGCGATTGCCGAAACAGCCTTGTCCTGACCGACAACTCTTTCGTGTAAAATCTTTTCAAGGTTAAGCAGTCTTTCGCTTTCCTCTTTTGTAAGCTGACTTACGGGAATTTTTGTCCAACTTGATACAACCTCGGCAATGTCCTCGGCTGTAACGGATTTTACTTCGTGAGAGGACGAGTTCTTCCACTTGTCCTTTTCGCCGTCAAGCAAATCCTGAAGACTCTTTTGCTTGTCGCGGATTTTTGCGGCGTTTTCATAGTCTTGCGCAGTGATAGCGGATTGCTTTTCCTGCTCAAGGCGTTTGATTTCCGTTTCCATGTCCTTAAGGTTCTGCGGCGCAGTTTGCGCGTTGAGCCTTACTGCCGACGCTGCCTCATCAACAAGGTCGATTGCCTTGTCGGGCAAATACCTGTCTGCGATATATCTCGACGAAAGTTTAACTGCGCTGTTAATTGCCTCGTCGGTGATTTTTACCTTGTGGTGCGCCTCATATTTGTCGCGAAGACCTCTTAAAATATCGATTGCCTCTTCCTCTGTTGGCTCACCTACGGTGACGGGCTGAAATCTTCTTTCAAGTGCGGCGTCTTTTTCAATGTTCTTTCTGTATTCGTTGATTGTGGTTGCGCCGATAACCTGAATTTCGCCCCTTGCGAGTGCCGGCTTAAGAATGTTTGCGGCGTCAACTGCGCCCTCTGCGGCACCTGCGCCCATAATTGTGTGCACCTCGTCAATGAAAAGGATAATGTCCTTTGCGGCAATAACCTCGTCCATTGCTTTTTTGATTCTTTCCTCAAAGTCGCCGCGGTATTTTGTGCCTGCAACCATTGATGTCAAATCAAGTGCAACAATTTTTTTACCTTTCAAAAGTTCGGGCACCTCGTTTTGAACGATTTTAAGTGCCAAACCTTCTGCGATAGCGGTTTTGCCGACACCCGGCTCACCGATAAGGCAAGGGTTGTTTTTGCTCCTACGCGAAAGGATTTGGATAACTCTTTTGATTTCTTCGTCCCTGCCGATAACCGGGTCGATTTTGCCCTGCTTTGCAAGCTCGGTCAAATCTTTGCCGAATTCGTCAAGGGTAGGGGTCTTTGTTTTGCCTTTTCTTGCGCCCCTTGAGCCTTGCTTTGCGTCGCTTTCGCCGCTGTTGAGCGATTCAATCAGATTTTCGAGAAGTTGGTTGACATCAACGCCAAGCTCGTTGATGAATCTTACTGCATACGAGTCGCTTTCCTTAACAAGCGATATTAACAAATGCTCCGTTCCCACGAACGAGTGCATCATACCTCTTGCAATTTGGAACGAAAGCTCAATGATTCTTTTTGACCTCGGCGTGAAGTCGTCGGGTGAAAGCCTTGTCGGGTTTCCCACTCCGATTTCTTCTTTGATAAGTCTGTCAACATCGTCAAGTGTTATTCCGTTTTCGTTAAGTGTTGCGGCACCCAAGCCGGTACCCTCTTTAAGCAGGCCGACCAAAATATGCTCACTGCCTACATAGTTGTGACCGTAGTTTTCTGCGGCCTTTATTGCGAGGTTAAGTACCTCGTTTGCTTTTTGTGTGAAAGAATTAAATCTATACATAATAATCCCTCCTGTTGGACGGATTTTTTATCCGTCTTAATCTATTTTCTCTCTTACAATTTCTGCCCTGAGCTTTTCGCACATTTGCTCTGTCAGCGGCGTTTTTGCGCTGTCGATGAGCGATGCGTTTTGCAGGGTGTAAAGCATTTCGCCTATTGTTTTGTATTCAATGTCGAAATATCCAAGCGATATTCCGAGTCGAACAAGCGATATGCTGTTTAAAAACTCGGGCGTGTCAAGCCGTCTTGCCGATTTAAGTATGCCCAGAGTTCTGTATAATTTATCTTCAAACTCAAAATTATCTTTGAGTTGATCTCTTGCGCCTCTCTCCTGCTTTACGATTTGGTCGCAAATTGCGTTTGCGTTGTCAATCGCGCCCTTTTCGGTTATGCCGAGAGAGATTTGGTTTGACAAAATGTATATGTCGCCGTTGCCGTTTTGATAAAGCGGCCGCAGTGACAAGCCAAGCTTTCCGACCATCGCCGAAAGTTTGTAAATCGCGTTGCTTTGTGCAAGCGCAGGCAGGTGCAGTGCAAACGATGCCTTAAGCCCGGTGCCCAAATTGATTGGCGACGCCGTCAAAAATCCCAATTTGTTTGAAAATGCGATTTTAAGATTGTCGATAAATATATCGTCGATTTTGTCTGCCTTTTCGTATGCCGCGTCAAGGTCTTGACCCGGTGCGAACGAGTTGATTTTGATATGATCTTCTTCGCAAATCATTATCGACACATCTTCATCTTTTGACAGCATAAATGCGGATGTTTCGCGTTGCTTTGCAAAATCTGCGCTTATCAGTTGCTTTTCCGCATATGACACGGCTTTGATTTTGCTCACTGCCGACAGGTCGATTACATCAAATTCCTGCGCAACTTCGCTGCTTTTCAGCGTTGCGTAAATTTTTTTTGTTGCCGACCGCTTTATTTCCTTGCTCATTCTGTTCGGAAACGGCATATCTGCAAGGTTTCTTGCCAATCTCACCTTTGAATACAATACTACATCCGAATTTTTACCGTTGCCTTGGTACCATTTGCTCATTTATCAGCCCTCCTGTGTTAAATCCTTGATTTTGTCGCGTATAACAGCCGCGTCCTCAAAACGCTGCTCCTTAACAGCGAGCTTCAAATCCTCTTTGAGCTTTTCAATCTCGCTCTTCGGCTCGGATTTTTTCGGAGCACTGTCATCTTTTTTCGGCTCTGCCTCTTCACTGTATGTCACAAATTTGCCGATATGCTTTGTTCTGCCGTGCAGCTTTTCGATGCTCGGCTCGAGCTTATCTTCAAACTTTGTATAGCAGTCTGCGCAGCCTACTCTGCCCGAATTGATAATGTCGGTGAAGGATGTTCCGCAGCTTGAGCATCTGTCGATTCCCGTAAGCGAATTGAGTGCCGAAACTCCCGCACCCAAAAGGTTTCCGAAGAAATTGTCCATGCTCAACGGCTCAAATGCAAATTCGTCCATTACGCCGAGTTCTTTTGCACAATCCTCGCAAAGATACATTTCCTGTGTAACTCCGTTGATTGTTCTTTTAATATGTGTGTTTGCCTCTTTTTCGTGGCAATGTGTGCATTTCATAATTATTTCCTCCTATATTATTGTATAGTGTCGTCAATTAATGTATGCAAGGAGCATTTGCTTTAATTGCTTTGCCCTCACTTGGTTTGCCGCCTGCGGCGACAGTCCTTTAAAGTTGCTTTCGTTCATCACGGCGGCCATCATGTTAGTTGCTTTGTCGTCAATCAGCTTTTGATAGTGGCAGTTATAAAGGTTTGCCTTGGCGGTGCGTTCGTCAATTTCATCGCCGATACTGTTTACAAGTCCCATCAACGCTGTTTGCTTGCTGTCTGCACGGGTGATTAAAATATATCCGCCGCCGCCTCTGCGGCTTTCAATTCTGTATCCTGCCTCCGGTGTGAATCTTGATGTTATGACATAATTTATCTGACTCGGAACACAGCCGATTCTGTTTGCTAAATCGTTTCGTTGGATTTGCACGCTTGATGTCGAATCGTCAAACATATCAAGAATCATATCGGTTATTATATCGGACATTTTCATTTTTTAATCATCTTCTTTCAGTTGGGTAGGCATTAGGTCAACAGTCACTGTTAATTCAATTCTCTGACTTTGACTTTCTTTGTCCTTCAATTGTTGTTATAACACAAAGGTCAATAAAAGTCAATAACTTTTTTGAAATTTTTTTGACTTTTTTTGACTTTCCTAAAAAAACAAAAAAATACACACTCCAAGGGAGTGTGTAAAAGGATTTAAAGTGATTGAATTTTTTATTTTATTCTGAAAAATCTGCCAATATATCGTCAATCGAGTTTCCGTCAAAAAATACAAAATCAATCTGAGCCGCATTACCGCAGTTATTTTAAATTTTTCTCTTGACAAATACCCCCTCAGGGTATATTATTGTGGCATAAGGATGTGGAATTTATGGAAGATAAAAAAGGCTGTTGCTGTCACAAAACAAAACAGCGCAGTGACGAAGAGCATAAATTGCTTATAAATCGTCTTAACAGAATCGAGGGTCAAATCCGCGGCATAAAGGGTATGGTTGAAAACGATGCCTATTGCACCGATATTATCACACAGGTTGCCGCTGCAACAGCCGCACTTAATTCATTCAACAAGCAGCTTTTGTCGGAGCATATAAAAACCTGCGTTACCGATGATATTAAAGCCGGCAAAACCGAAACTGTCGATGATTTGCTTAATACTCTTCAAAAACTTATGAAATAAAGTATTTGAGGTGATTTTATGACACAGTATAATGTAACAGGTATGAGCTGTGCCGCCTGCTCCGCAAGGGTGGAAAAAGCGGTAAACGCTGTTGACGGCGTAACCTCGTGTGCAGTCAGCCTGCTTACAAATTCAATGGGCGTTGACGGCACTGCCGCTCCGTCCGATATTATCGCCGCCGTTGAGGCGGCAGGCTACGGCGCGTCACTTAAAGACGGCAAAAAAACCGGTGCCGTTGCAGATGATGAGCCGCTTAAGGACACCGAAACACCGAAAATTCGCAACCGACTGATTGCCTCAATTGTGTTTCTGCTTCCGCTCATGTATATATCAATGGGGCATATGATGTGGGGGTGGAAACTTCCGTCGTTTATGAACGGCAACCATGTTGCAATGGGTCTTGCAGAAATGCTTTTTGCCATTATTATAATGGTAATTAATCAAAAGTTTTTTATAAACGGCTTTAAGGGAATTATTCACAAATCGCCTAATATGGACACGCTTGTTGCCCTCGGCTCGGGCGCCTCGTTTGCATACAGCACCTATGCACTTTTTGCAATGACTGTTGCCCAAGCAGCAGGGGATATGCAAAAGGCAATGTCCTATATGGACGAATTTTATTTCGAATCCGCCGCAATGATTTTGACACTTATTACGGTCGGCAAAATGCTCGAGGCTCATTCAAAGGGCAAAACAACAGATGCACTTAAGGGACTTATGTCGCTCACACCTAAAACGGCAAATGTCATCGTTGACGGCATTGAAAAAACACTCCCGGTCGAGCAGGTTAAAAAGGGCGATATATTTGTTGTTCGTCCCGGCGAAAGCATACCGGTTGATGCTGTTATTATCGACGGCTCAACCGCTGTTGACGAATCTGCACTCACCGGTGAAAGCATCCCGGTCGATAAGATGCAGGGCGACACCGTTTCAGCCGCCACAATCAATCAGTCGGGCTTTATCAAATGTGAGGCTTCAAGAGTAGGTGAGGATACAACACTTTCGCAGATAATCAAAATGGTCAGCGATGCCGCCGCTACAAAGGCGCCGATTGCAAAAATCGCAGACAAGGTTTCCGGCGTGTTTGTCCCTGCCGTAATCTGTATAGCCGTTGTTACATTCATAGTATGGATTGCTGTCGGCAAATCATTCGGCTTTTCGCTTGCAAGGGCGATTTCGGTGCTCGTAATCAGCTGTCCGTGTGCGCTCGGTTTGGCAACTCCTGTGGCCGTTATGGTCGGAAACGGTAAGGGCGCAAAAAACGGCATTTTGTTTAAAACCGCCGCATCGCTTGAAGAAACAGGCAGAATACAAATTGTCGCTCTCGACAAAACCGGCACAATCACTCAAGGCAAGCCGAAGGTTACCGATATAGTTCCGCTCGGTTGTACCGAGGAGGAACTTATGACGGTTGCCTGCTCGCTCGAGTCAAACAGTGAGCACCCGCTTGCAAAGGCAATCACGGAATACGGCGCAAAAAACAATGTTGCCGCAATGCCTGTCAGCGATTTTAAGGCTATAGCAGGTAACGGACTCAGCGCAAATATGGGCGATGACGAGTTAATCGGCGGCGCTTTTAAGTTTATTTCGTCAAAGATCGATAATATGCCCTCCGATGTCGGGCAAAAAGCAAACGAGCTTGCATCGCAGGGAAAAACGCCGATGTTGTTTATGAAAAATAACAAATTACTCGGCATTATCGCAGTTGCCGATGTTATTAAGGAGGACAGCCCTGCCGCTGTCGCAGAACTTCAAAAAATGGGCATCAAGGTTGTTATGCTCACGGGCGACAATCACCGCACCGCCGAGGTTATCGGAAAGCAGGTCGGTGTTGATGCCGTTATTTCCGATGTTTTGCCCGACGGTAAGGAGGGTGTTATCCGCCGCCTTATGGAATACGGCAAGGTCGCAATGGTCGGGGACGGTATAAACGATGCTCCGGCGCTTACTCGTGCCGATATAGGCATCGCTATTGACGCAGGTACCGATATTGCAATCGACGCCGCAGATGTCGTTTTGATGAACAGCAGGCTTTCGGATGTTCCGACGGCTATTCGCCTCAGCCGTAAAACGCTCACCAACATTCACGAAAATCTGTTTTGGGCGTTTATATATAATGTAATAGGTATTCCGCTTGCCGCAGGCTGTTGGATTCCGCTCACCGGCTGGACGCTTAACCCGATGTTTGGCGCGGCGGCGATGAGCCTCTCAAGTTTTTGCGTTGTCACAAATGCATTGCGACTCAATCTTGTCAATATCCACAGCGCAAAGCATGACAGAAAAAATAAAAAAATTAATTTAGATTTAAAGGAGTTTTCAACCATGTCACAAGCTATCGTAAAAACAATCAATATCGAAGGTATGATGTGCCCTCACTGCGAGGCAACGGTTAAAAAGATTCTCGAATCGTTCCCCGAAATACAGGAGGCAAAGCCGAGCCACGAGAATAACAATGCAGTTATAACCTGCACGGCAGAGCCCGATATGCAAGCCGTTAAAAAGGCAATTGAGGACGCAGGATATACGGTAAAATAAATCTTTTTGTCAAATTTACAGTTATATTGCTTTTCTAAATGCCTTGATATTGCAGGCAAAATATGGTAAAATTGTATCATCAAATTATCGGAGGTATTTATTGTGGCAATGACATATGAATCAATCGTTGAAGCGGCAAGAAACAAGTTTTATGATATTGATGTTTCTTCCGTGCCGGGCACCCTCGCATTTCAAATTAATATCGAGGGCAAATCCGTTAACGGTATTTTCTATATAGAAATTAAGGACGGCAAGGTACATGTTGAGCCTTATGAGTATTACGACAGAAACGCAATTCTCATTATGAACGGCACAAATTTCATCAAACTCATAAACGGCAAACTTGACCCAATCGTAGCTTTCACAACAGGTAAACTTAAGGTTGAGGGCGACATTAACGCCGCACTTGAAATCATCAAGTTTTTGAAATAAGACACGGCATAATCTGTCAATATTTATGACTTGAAAAACAAAACGGAGTTCATTTGAACTCCGTTTTTTCTTATGTTATTTTACTTTCTTTTTAATATCGTTTAAAACCTTTTTTTCGATTCTCGATACATACGAACGGCTGATTTTTAGCCGCTCGGCAATCTCGCGCTGTGTCAGCGGCTTTTTGTTGTTTAATCCGTATCGCAAAATTATTATTTCTCGCTCGCGTTCATCTTTTATGTTTTCGATAATTTTTGCTACCTGTTCCCATTGCGTTTTCGTTTCCAAATCCTCGGCAAGATTTCTGTTGTCGCTTATAACCTCTTCGATTGTCAGCGGATTTCCGTCTTTGTCGGTGTCAATCGCATCACCGAGATAAATATCGTTTCCCTGTTTTTTCAAACTGCGAAAATACATAAGTATTTCATTTTCAATACACCGCGATGCGTATGTTGCAAGGCGCGTGCCCTTTGTATAATCAAACGAGTCGATAGCCTTTATCAATCCGATTGTGCCGATTGATATTAAATCGTCAGTGTCATTCGTTTTTGAATAGTATTTTTTCACAATGTGGCTCACAAGGCGCAAATTGCGCTCAATCAAAACAGCTCTTGCATTTTTGTCGCCTTGCGCCATTTTTTCAAGCTGGGCATATTCCTCCTTTGCGCTCAGCGGCTTTGGAAACGACGAGCCGTTTTGAATGTGCAAAATAAAATAGAGTATGTTTGCGCTTATTGCCGATATTATTGCACTTAACATTTTCATCACCTCTAAAATATATGTCCCTTGCGGCTTGTATAATGACACAATAAAGCAAAGGCGACGGATAAATCGTTTATCTGTCGTTTTTATATTAATAGATGTTGTTTCGGTTCGCTAATGATTTGCCTGCGATTTTGCTCAGCACTCAGCCTTGTTCTCGAAGGCGTTTGTCAACAATTGCTTTTCGCAAAGTCAATTGTTGGGCATGCTTTGATTAAGGGCGGGTTTTTAATTTAGGGTTATTGATTGAACATGGCTTTAGGTCAAGTACAAATTTCACCGATAAGACGATAAATTCCACGCAAATTCAATAAAATACAAAAAATTAAGACTTTTTTAGGTTTGATTTATTGCTAAATTATGTGTCATTTTGTATAATTATATATGTTAATTTTAATTATTTGGTTTCGGATTCGGAGATGATAAAATGCCCGAGCAACAAAACAATGTTATTATGGGTCTTAATGAAAACGAGGTCGCCGCAAGAGAAAACGCCGGTCTTGTCAATAAAGCGGAGATTTCAACCGATAAATCTGTTAAGGAAATTATTCGCTCAAATACACTCACATATTTCAACCTTATATTTTTCATAATCGCCGTTCTTTTGTGTGTTGTCGGATCGTTCAGGAATCTCACTTTTCTTCCCGTAGTTATCGGCAACTCGCTTATCGGCATTTTTCAGGAGATTCGAGCAAAGAAAACGCTTGAAAAAATGAGTATTCTCAATTCTCCTCATGCTGTTGCTATTCGCTCCGGCAGACAGGTAAAAATTTCCACAGAAGAGCTTGTAAAGGACGATGTTGTTGTTTTCTCGGCAGGTGACCAAATCTGTGCCGATGCAGTTGTAATCAGCGGGAATATAAAGGTCAACGAGGCTCTTTTGACCGGTGAGTCCGATGAAATCGAAAAGGTCGGCGGCTCATCGCTTATGTCGGGCAGCTTCGTAGTTTCGGGTCAGTGCTGTGCAAGGCTTGTCAATGTCGGCGAGGAGGCATATATTTATAAGCTCACCAAGGAGGCAAAAGAGATGGGCTCCGGTGAGCAATCCGAAATGGTTAAATCAATCAACCAAATCGTTAAATGGATGGGTATTGCAATTATCCCAATCGGACTGATTCTCTTTTATCAAAGCTATTGGATTAATCACGAAACCTTTAAAACGGGCATCGTTTCAACCGTTGCCGCAATCACAGGTATGATTCCCGAGGGGCTTTATATGCTCACAACAATTGCGCTTGCGCTCGGCACAATCAGGCTCGCTCAACAAAAAGTTCTTCTTCACGATATGAAAAGCATCGAGGCGCTTGCGCGTGTAGATGTCCTTTGTGTTGATAAAACGGGCACAATTACCGAGCCTAATATGACAGTTGACAATGTTTATTGTCTCAACAACGGCTTGATTACGCCCGAGGAGCTTAATGGCTTGTTTGTCGATTACGCTACAGCGGCAGTCGATAACAATGCAACTATGCTGGCAATCAAGGATTACGCCGCGGTTCTCAATACAAACGGTATGTATAATAAGCGCACTGCTGTCAGCGTTCAACCGTTTTCGTCAACAGATAAGTTCAGCACAATCACATTCCGCGACGGCACATTCATTCTCGGCGCACCCGAGTTTGTCATGAAAGATAATTTTGAGTCCGTCGCAGGCGAAATTACTCCGTTTGCCGAAAAAGGCTATCGCGTTTTGCTCCTTGCCAAAAAAGCCGATTCAGGCATGACAGAGCCGCTCGGCTTCGTTGTCCTTTCAAACCCGATTCGTAAAGGCGCAGTAAAAACATTTCAGTATTTTAATGAGCAAAATGTCGCCATTAAGGTTATCTCGGGCGACAGCCCAAAAACCGTTTCCGAGGTTGCAAAGCAAGCAGGCATTGCAAATTCTGATAAATATATCGATGCGTCACTCCTTGATACAGATGAAAAAATCAAACAGGCGGCTGTTCAATACACCGTTTTCGGCAGAGTTACGCCAAAGCAAAAGCAAAAACTTGTTCAGGCTCTCCAAGAGGCAGGTCACACCGTTGCCATGACAGGTGACGGCGTAAACGATATTCTCGCAATGAAAGACGCCGATTGCAGTGTTGCAATGGCTTCGGGCAGTGAAGCAGCATCACAGGCGGCGCAGGTTGTTTTGATGGATTCCGACTTTTCAAAAATGCCCGATGTCGTTTTCGAGGGCAGAAGAGTTGTAAACAACATTCAGCGTTCGTCAAGCCTTTTCCTTGTTAAAAATATTTTTTCACTTTTGCTGTCCGTTTTCTCGGCTGTGTTTCTTATCACATATCCGCTCGAGCCGTCGCAGATTTCACTTATCGGTATGTTTACAATCGGTATTCCCGGATTTTTGCTTGCACTTGAACCTAACAAAAATCGTATTCAGGGCCATTTCCTCAAAAATGTATTGCTTAAGGCTCTGCCGGCAGGACTTGCGGATGTGCTCGCAGTCGGTGCGCTTGTTGTTTGCGGCAATGTCTTTTCTCTTCCCAAGGAGGATATTGCAACCGCCTCCACAATGCTTTTGTGCGTCATCGGATTTATGATTCTTATTAATATCAGTAAGCCGTTCACCCCGATTAAATACGGTATTTTGGCGCTCAATGTCACAGGTCTTGTCCTTTGCGGCATTTTCCTCAAAAGTCTTTTCGCACTCACAAGCATGAAATCCGAAATTTCAATTTTGCTTATGGTTGTTTTCTCGTTTGCAGGTGAGTCAATATACAGAAATTTAAGCAAACTTATCGAGTTGCTCAATTCCAAGCTTGACGAGTATAAGAAAAACCGTGCCGAAAAGAAGGCGCAAAAATCAAAAAATTAAAATTCAGACTGTCGATAAAGCGGCTAAACCGCGCCGATTAAAAAATACCGTGTACCTTTTAGGTACACGGTATTTTTGCTGTGTTGTGCATTATTTTTCTTTTTTAACAGCCGTGTTTTCCTGATTTTTGAAAACAACAAATTTGTCATACAAAAATTCGGTAATCATATTGCAAGCCATCGTGCAACCGAGAACTATGTAGTTGATTCCGGCTAAGTCCGAATATGTTGAGGTGAAATGGTTGCCAATCAATGTTGAAATCGGTGTGAATACAAGATAAAATGCAAAAACCTTAAGCATTGCTATCGGTACATTTGCTGCCGATTTAAAAGTGAACTTTCTGTTGAATGTGAAATTCCACAGCACCGACAAAATAAGCGCAATCAAATACATCGGTCCGTATTCGTTTTTCATTATTCTTGCGAATGTTTCGTTGTTTGCCATCAAATTTTGAAAGAAATCAAGTTTGATTATAACTTCGTTCATTAATGTGAATGCAACAACCTGGATAATTCCTGCCGATGCCGAAAACAGCGCAAACTTTATAAATTGCCATACGCCGCCTTTGGATTTCTTTTTGCCGTTAGTATCACTCATTTATCAGCGCTCCTTTTTTTCAATATGAGTTTATTGTATCATACGGCTGAATACAATTCAATGATTTTATTTATATTGCGAAAGCCATCCCTTGTGTGCCTCAATTAAATCGTCGCAAAGCGATATTATGTCGTCAACCGAAAGCTCGGCTCGCTCGTTTCGCCGCTTGTGTCATTGGGGCACGGCAAAATTCTGCAATTTGACAACAAGACAGAAATCCTTTCCGACGGCTTGGCGTTTATTCTCTGCGACAATGTTTGGGGCACAAACTTTCCGCTTTGGTACGGCGACAACGCTTATTTTGCGTTTGAAATAAAATAACCGAATCTATTGACTCGGTAGGTAACAGATGGTATTATTCAAATATAATTTTGTGTATTCGGCGGAGGTAATTTGAATGCTAACTGATGATCAGCGCGAACGGTATGCGCGCCACTTGGCTTTGGACGAAGTAGGGGAGTCGGGGCAGGAAAAACTGCTTTCTTCAAAGGTGCTTGTTATCGGCACGGGCGGTTTAGGCTCTGCCGTGTCATATTATCTTTGTGCCGCAGGTGTCGGTACTCTCGGCATCGTTGATAATGATGTCGTTGATTTGACAAATCTTCAGCGACAAATTCTCCATTCAACGCCCGACCTCGGCAGGGAAAAGGTCGTTTCCGCAAAAGAAAAACTCAATCGCCTCAATCCGGATGTAAATGTGATTGCATACAAAATGTTTGTCGACGAGTCTAATATCGACGATTTGATTAAAGACTATGATTTTATAGTCGAGGCAACAGACAATTTTGATGCCAAGTTTCTTATTAATGATGCTTGCGTAAGAGGCAAAAAACCGTATTGCCACGGCGGAATACTCCGCTTTAGGGGTCAGCTTATGACATATGTTCCCGGTGCGTCGCCATGCTATCGCTGCATGTTTCGCGAAGCACCGCCGAAGGGTACTGTTCCCACCGGCAGACAAGCAGGTATTATCGGTGCCATGAGCGGCGTTATCGGCACTCTTCAAGCAACCGAGGCAATCAAATATCTTCTCGGCATCGGTGATTTACTCACCGGCAGGCTTTTGACTTACGATGCGCTGACAATGCGTTTTCACATCGTTAATTTGCCCGACAACAGAAAAAGCTGTCCCGTTTGCAGTAAATACCTTGATGAATAAAATCAAAATGACAAAAAACAGCGATTAATGCATTTTCACATTAATCGCTGTTTTGCTTTTATATTAAATATTCGGACAATTATATCTCGGCTTGCCGAAACTTGATTTGCCGTATTCAATCGCTTTGTTCGGGCATCGGCATATGCATGCCATGCAGTGTGTGCAATTGTTGCCCCATTTCGGTTTGCCGCTTTCAAGTTCAATGTTATTCAGCGGACAAAGTGCAACACAAGCACCGCATCCGGTGCAGCTTTCCGTTGTATAAAATTTTTTCGCCTTTACCGTGAATTTGAAAAACACATCGTTTACAATCGAGCTTTTTGCTTTGTCCTCTATATTTGCTTTGTGCACTCTGAATTTTGAGCCGTCTTTGATTGTTTGAATTGCCGCGTTTATTCCCGGCTGTGCTTTTTCAATGATTTGCCTTGCCTCGTTTTCATCGGGTGCGTCGAAAAGTGCAATATAGTTTTCGGGCATTACTATTTCTTTAACTCCCATATATTCAAAGCCGACATTTTCGCAAAGCTTTTTTAAATATTTTTCGGCGTTTCCGATTTCACCGCCGCAGTTCATCACAAAATATACCTTTTTGCATCCGCTGAATTTTGTCTTTTCTATCCAATCCGAAACAACTCTCGGTATTCTCCAGCCGTAAGTCGGCAGTGAAAATATCAACTCGTCTTTGCTGTTTATTTGAGAAAAATCATTTGTTTTGATTTTTTTGTTTATAGATACAATATCCATTTTGAGTGCTTTTGCAATTTTTTCGGCAATATATTTGCTGTTTCCCGTTCCGGTGAAGTATAATACCATTGTATCGCTCCTTTGCGTCATTCCTTGTGCCGATATTATCATATCGCCTTTCGATTTTCAAGCGACAATGTGTTTTGTTGTGCAATATCAACAAAATACACCGCGTATTCTTTTGCGTTGATGACAAAAATAGACAATATATGTCCTTGAAACTGTTTAGATAGTGTTGTATAATATAATCCATACTATTTATATTCGGTTAGGACAGATTTTATGGATTCGTTGAAATTTAACTTTGTACGCAGAGCATTTATTGTTCCTGTGCTGTTGTCTGCGGTCGTTATTGCGATTATATGGTTTGCCGCCCCAAAAATAATTGAGTCGTCAAACGCCGTTTCCGTTGCCGCAGTATCCGATGTAAACATTTCAAAATACAGTCTTAATGAGTATAATAAATTTTCGCAGCTCAAATCCGGCGGATATGTTGCTACAGTTAACTGCAAAAATCCTGCTGTTTCTTGTCCCGTTCTTTATCTTGACGATATCGAAACCGGCACGGCTTATATGTCAAAGAACTCAACCGAGCCGTGGAATAACGGCACAGTTGCTTTTGTCGGCGACAATTTTGATTCGGAGTTTAAATCGCTCCATTCCGCAAAAGTCGGTGATGAGATTTATGTTAATTTCTACAAACACGGCACATATACATACAAAGTCACAAAAATCACGGCAAACAAAAAACTCTCGGATTTAAAACTGTACGAAAAGCAAAAAAACAAGCTTATTCTCTGCTTGCCATATACCGATTTTGAAAGTTCGGACAACTCTTTGATTTATACATTTTTTATTGCAGAATCGGAGGTGGCATGATGAATAAAAGCACCAAATACAAATTGTTTAAACTATTAAATGCACTTCTTGCAATGCTCCTTGCGGCGTCGGTAGTATGTGTTGTTGTTGCCTCAACGATGACAGGTGTTCTTAAATCACAGGGATTTTTGGAGAAAAAGCTCCAAACATATTCTGCTCAAACAGCGCAACAGCTCACCGACGAGTTTGTCAAATTGAGCGACAAAACCGGTTTTTCGCAGGATGCATATAAAAATGCGTTCACAGAAAATGATACACAACTTATTTTTAAAACCGTTGCCGGCAATTTTCAACTTTTTTACAACACTGAGTTTTCTGACGATTCCGATTTGTATAATTGCATTAAAACCCGCCTCACAAATTATTGTGAGGATAACGGGCTCAATTATACCGACCGCGAAATTTCAAACAATGCCGCGCTTTGCGTTGATACCGTCAACCAAATTATGGGCGGCTCGTCAACGAAAATTCGCGTTTTCGGCATAGTTAAAAGCAATATTATGATATATGCCGTTGTCGCTCCGATTATTCTTGCCATTGCTTGCATCGTCGCACTCGACTTGCTCAATTACGGCAGACACAGAAAATATAATTATATCGGACTCGGCTTTTCAACAGCAGGTTTTGTTCTTGCTTCATCCGGTGTGTTTATTCGCCTGCAAAATTATTCCTCGCAGTATTCGTTTTGCGACAACAAAATTTACAGTGCCGCCGTTTCGGATTGCTTTTCGTTTTTTGTTAACATTTGCATTGCTTTAGGCATTGCGTTTGCGGTTGTCGGCGTTGTTATATTGGCGGCAAATCTTGCATACTATACTAAAAAGGAGCGCCGAATCAAGGCGGTGCACGAAGAAAATTCACAGTTGCGAAGCGAGTATATGGAGCAAATCAACAATAAACCGAAGAATAATTCAAGTAACGGTTCCGACAAAGAGAAATTAACACTCAGTAATAAATAATTAACAAAAAACACGACAGAGTTTCAAACTCTGCCGTGTTTTTTTTATGCATCAATATTCACATGTGTATGTAAACAAAATTTCATCGTTCGGTTTAACCTTTTGCTTGCCGCAGGTTATGCTCGGGAACTTGCCGTTTACACTGTAAAGCCAGCCGCTTTCGTCACCGCAGTCTTTTTCGTCAATATTGTTTATTCCCGCAATATAAACGCCGTACACTGTGTTTTCCGCTGTTATTTTGATATGCTGTGCCGCACAGCTTCGCTTTAATATGTCATATGCCGTGTCGCCGCTTTTGTATGTGCAACTGTATTTTCTTAACAAATATCCGTCCGACGGCACATATTTTTCATGCCCGGGTTTTAGATCACCAAGATGCTTTAATATGCTTTTGCACTCTATCGTGATATAGCAAACCTTCTTGCTTTTCGGCGGAGCGTTTGCTTTTTTTGTTGTGTTTGCTTTCTTTGTGGCTTTTGCGGCAGTTGTTGATTGCTTGCCGAGCTTTTTTGAAGTCTTTGCGGCGGAGCTTGTCGATTTGTTTTGTTTTTTTGTTGTGTCGGTTGTTGCCGTCGAGCCGTTTTGGCTTGTGCTTTGCGCCGTTGTTGATGTTGAGCCTTTCGCAGTGGTTGATGCCTTGTCTGCCGGGACGCTCTCGGCGACAATCGTGCCGCTTTTGTCAGATGTTGTTGTGGCGTTTGCAAATGTTGTCAGCTCAACATTTGCATTGTTTCCGACTGAGCATGCCGAAAACAAAAATATAATGCTTATTGTCGCCAAAAATATGGCTGTTATTTTATTTATTTTTTTCATTTTTATAACTCGCTTATATCCTTTTTCATTGCGTTGTATGATGTGTCAACCGCTTCGTCTGATATGTCGCATCCAAGCTCGTAAAGCGGTACAAGCTCAAAAATGTCTTCAATAACATCAAAAAGCTTTTCCATATCTTTTGCGCCGAGCCTGCGCACCGTTTGGCTGAAAATATTGTAAACTGCTTTTTTTGTGTCAGCCTTTTTGATAAAGTTTGTTTTGCTTCTTTCCAAAAAGCAAATCCCGCCGAGAGGAACAACTTCCGGCGTCGAATAATCGTATTTTCCGCTCCACGGAGTGCCGCAGGCGTAAATTTTGCCGTCGATTTTCCTTATACACGGCTTGTCGTCATTTAAAATATGCGCCCTGTCGCCGAATCGCTTGAGCCACAGTTGAGTGTGCGTTGATTTTCCCGTTCCGCTGTCTGCCGAAAAGGCGTATGCAACGCCGTCAACAACTATGCACGATGAGTGCAAAAGTATTCCGTCAAATTTCAACACGCTTGTGTAAAAATCCGAACCGGTGAGCATATATTTCCAATCGTCTTGGTTAAGCTCGGGATGCTCGCGCATAGCTTCCTCGACGCGCTTATCGTCAACATTAATGCGAATATCGGCGTGCTGTCCTTCGCTTTGGTCAGCGGCAAGGTAGGGGACAGCCTGCTTGTCTGTCCTTCCGCCGTGGGGCGCCATTTCAACCTTTAATCCCGCAATGTCATAAATCGGCATATAATACCTTCCTTAATATGATTTTGAGTTTAGTATAAAATAAATTTTAAATTAAGTCAATAAAACATTGATTTTTCGTTTCAATGTGTGTAAAATAAGAAACTGATTAAATATATTTACTATGAAAAAGTCTTAATTTATTATTGCGGTAAAGGATAAAGAAAATGACAAAGACTAAAATTATATGCACCGTAGGCCCTGCCACGGATGACGAAAAAATTCTTGAGCAAATGATGCTCTCCGGTATGAATGTTGCAAGATTCAACTTCAGCCATGGTAAGTATGAGGAGCATACAAAAAGATTTGAAGAAGTTGTAAAGCTCCGCGACAAACTTTCACTGCCGATTGCTACCCTCCTTGATACAAAAGGTCCGGAAATCAGACTCGGTGATTTTGAGGACCCTAAGGGTGTCGTTATTAACCAAGGCGACACTTTCACCCTCACAACAACACCATGTATGGGCACAAAAGAAAAATCGTTTGTAAACTATTACGGTCTGCCGCGCGATGTTAAACACGGCACAACAATCCTTATTAATGACGGCCTTATTTCAATGAAAGTTGATGAGGTCACTGCCACCGATATTGTATGCACTGTTGTTGACGGCGGCCTCGTTACAAATCACAAGGGCGTCAATGTACCCGGCATAAATCTTAATATGCCGTATCTTTCACAAAAGGATATGAATGACCTTTCTTACGGCAAGGAGATGGATTTTGATTTCATCGCCGCATCATTCTGCCGCTCTGCAACGGATATTACGATTATGCGTAACTATCTCGAGGCTATCGGATGGAAAGATGTTAAAATCATCGCAAAAATTGAAAATTCACAGGGTGTTGAAAATATCGACGAGATTATTCGCGTTGCCGACGGCATTATGGTTGCCCGCGGCGATATGGGCGTTGAAATTCCGTTTGAAAAAATCCCTGCCATTCAAAAAATGATTATCGAAAAGGTCTATAAGGCAGGTAAAATCGTTGTAACGGCAACTCAAATGCTTGAATCAATGATTGAAAATCCGCGCCCGACAAGAGCCGAGATTACAGATATTGCAAACGCTATTTATGACGGCACATCGGCAATTATGCTTTCGGGCGAGTCGGCAGTCGGCAAGCACCCCGTTGAGGCTGTTCAGGCAATGACAAGGATTGCCCAAACAACTGAGGCGGATATTGATTATAAAAAACGTTTTGACCATTTCTATCAAAAAACCGAAAATCGCGACATTACCGCCGCCATTTCGCACGCAACGGTCACAACCGCGCATGACCTTAACGCCGCCGCAATTGTTACTGTTACAAAAAGCGGCACAACCGCGCGTATGATTTCAAAATTCAGACCGTACACCCAAATCGTCGGTGCAACAACAAGCGACAAGGTTTATCGCCAGCTTGTTCTCTCTTGGGGCGTTTTCCCTGTTAAGTGCGACGAAAAGAAAAATACCGACGCCTTGTTTGACCACGCCGTTGAGGTTTCGAAAAAAGCAAATGTTCTTAAACGCGGCGACATTGCTGTTATCACAGCAGGCATTCCGCTCGGCATTTCAGGCACAACAAATATGCTCAAGGTTCAGGTAGTATGACGGTCAGATTTATTTCGTATGACAGCGTTGATTTTGATTTTGTCAAAAAAATCAGAAACGATGTTTTTGAAAAAGAGCAGGGCGCAATCGCCGAGCAGGAGTTTGACTTGTTCGACAGCGACCCAAAAACGCTTTTTGCGCTTGTTGAGAAAAACGGCGTTCCCGTTGCCACGGGCAGAATTGCTTTTATGCCAAAAGGCGTAAAAATCGGCAGAATTGCAGTTGTGCGTTCCGCAAGGGGTACAGGGTGCGGCGCGTTTCTCGTCAAATCGCTCTGCCAAATGTGCAAAAAGCAAAATATACATACTGTTTATGTTGATTCTCAGCTTCATGCGGTCGGTTTTTATGAAAAACTCGGCTTTCGTTCCACCGGCGAGGCTACGGTTATTGACCGCGGTATTGAGCATCTTCCTATGATTTGTGAGGGCTGATATATGAAATGCTTTAATTGCAACCGCGAAATAGGCGACAGTGAAAGATGCCCCTATTGCGGTGTAACGGTTGAAAAAATCGAGGATAATATTGATTTGAGCCGCTTTGCTCCGCAGGCAAGAAACGATGTTTATTGCTCTTCCGAGCCGCAGACTTCGCCGAAACGCAAAAAGAAAAAGCCGATTTTTGCTGTGATTATCGTTGTTGTCATCATCGCGGCGGCTGTGTTCGGCACTTATGCTTATTCGCAGATTAAAAACGATATTAACGGCACCGAAAAGGGCGCCGCAACAAAATATACGCTCGTTATTTCAAAAGAGGATTATGAATACGAGGTCGGTCAAAAGCTTTACAATAACGGCATTGTAATCAACGATACTGTTTGGACCTCGTGGATGGATAAACACTATCCCGATTTTACTTATATCAACGGTGAGTATAATATGACCTCCGATATGAGCTATGAGGATATTGTTCAAAAACTCAAAAATCCCGATATTTCTCACAAATCGGTCAAGGTTTGCATTCCCGAGGGCAAAAATTGCATGGAAATTGCAAAAATCCTTGAGGAAAATTCAATTTGCAAGGCAGCGGATTTTCTTGATGTTTGCAAATCAACAAACGGCTTTGATTATGATTTCCTTTCAACCGTTCCCGACAACGATTTGATTGCGTATAAACTTGAGGGCTTCTTGTTCCCGGCAACATACGATTTTGCAATGAACAGCGACGCTCACGACATTGCGGCAAAAATGCTTGAAACGTTTGATTATCATATCACCGACGATATGAAAAATTTTTGCACCTCTCACAATATGACGATGTATCAGCTTATCACCCTTGCTTCCGTTGTTCAAAAAGAGGCGCTCGGCAAGGATTCGGCTAAAAATATCGCCTCTGTTTTTATGAACAGGCTTGATAAAGGCGCAAAACTTCAGTCGGATGTAACATATTACTATGCCGCTGCCCTACGCGATAAATACGGCTTTTCGCAGGATGTTTACGATTCATATTATACTTATCGTTGTGCAGGCTTGCCGGTCGGTCCGATTACAAACTCAGGCGACGATATTGTAGCCGCAACGGTAGGTTATCCCCAAACGGAGTATTTGTACTTTTTCTCCGATTTAAAGGGCGATTTCCACTTTGCAAAAACATATGACGAATTTGTTGCGTTACAGCAAAAATATCCGTGGAAGAAATAATATAAAGGAACATTATTTATGTCACAGTTTGATAAGGATTATTTAAACCTCTGTCGCCGCATTTTGAGCGAAGGCACGGAGGTTGTCAACCGCACAGGCACAAATACAATCAAAGTGCCGTCGCATCATTTCCATTTTGATTTACAGCAGGAATTTCCTATTTTGACAACAAAGCAGGTGTTTATCCGCCAAGCCGTTCTCGAAATGCTTTGGATTTATCAGGCACAGTCAAACGATGTTCGTTGGCTTCAAGAACGAGATGTCAATATTTGGAACGAATGGGAAATTGACGAAAACGGCATTTGGACAGCCAATCAGCTTGTTCCCGACGGAAACGGACAGCTTGTCAAAAAAACAATCCACAAGGATTTCGGCAAGGAATATGCTCACACAATCGGCACCGCTTACGGCTATATTGTTAAAAAATTCCAAATGACTCAAAATCTTATTGATAAGATAAAAAATCACCCCGAGGACAGGCGAATGGTGATGACCCTTTGGCAAAACGATTATCTCGATACTGCCGTTTTGCCGAGTTGCGTTTGGTCAAGCGAATGGGATGTTACCGACGGAAAACTTAATTGCTGGGTGCATCAGCGTTCGTGCGATGTTCCGCTCGGATTGCCGTTCAATGTCACTCAATATGCCGTTTTGCTCTCAATGCTTGCACAGACGGCAGGGCTTCAGCCGGGTACGATTGATTGGAGCATAAAGGACGCTCATATCTATGTCAACCAAATTGACGGTATTAGGGAACAAATCAAGCGTCAGGACGAGCAGGGCGATTTGCCTGCACCAAAGTTATGGCTCAACCCCGAGGTTAAGGATTTCTTTGATTTTGACTCGTCAAGAGATTGCAAGGATGTTAAACTTATCGACTACAAGCATCTCGGCAAAATCAAATTCCCGATTTCTCAATAATAGTTTAAGGATATATTTTACTTATGAATATTTCAATGATAGCCGCTGTCGGCAAAAATCTTGAGCTCGGCAAAGGCAACGATTTGATTTGGCATTTTAAAGATGATATGCGGTTTTTTAAAGAAACAACCACGGGCAACACCGTAATTATGGGCAGAAAAACATTTGAATCGCTCCCTCATGCATTGCCAAACAGACGAAATATCGTCATCACAACCGATAAAAGTTATGTTGCGCCGGGTGCGGAGGTTGCTCATTCCGTTGACGAGGCAAACGCGCTTTGCGGCAATGACAATGCTTTTATTATCGGCGGCGGAAATGTCTACAAGCAGTATTTGCCGCTTGCAAATAAGTTGTATTTAACCGAAATCGACGCCGAGTGCGACGATGCCGACACATATTTTCCGCAGTTTGACAAATCGCTTTATACAAGCGAGCAACTTACAGATTATGATGTCAATGGCGTTTCATTTAAACATATTTTATATACAAAAAAATAATTTTCACTTTTGCTTGACATCAGCCAAGCTTTGTGTTAATATACTCTCACAACAAAGAAGAACGCGCGTTCTCCCCTTAAACCAAAGGTGAAAAGGGCAATATTTCTTATGATTTATTGAGTACGGGCGCGTTGCGTTCGTACTTTTTATTTTTAATTAATTTTCAAAGAGGTGTTTTTTATCAGCAAAGATGCTCCGCAACTCAACGGCGAAATCAGAGATAAGGAATTACGCGTAATCGCAGATGACGGCGAACAGCTCGGCATCATGAGTGCAAAGGAAGCGCAAAAGCTTGCAGATTCCAAGGGCAAGGACCTTGTTAAAATCGCTCCGCAGGCAAAGCCGCCCGTTGCCAAGATTATGGACTATTCAAAATATCGTTATGAGCAGGCAAAACGCGAAAAGGAAAATCGCAAAAAGCAAAAAACTGTTGAAACTAAGGAAATCAGACTTTCTCTTAATATCGACATCGGCGATTTCAACACTAAGGTTAACCAAGCTCGTAAGTTTTTGTCAAAGGGTGACAAGGTTAAGGTGTCAATCCGCCTTCGCGGCAGAGAAATGGCTCACCCCGAATTGGGCGAAACCAATATGCAACGCTTTGCAGACGAACTTGCAGAGGAAGCTGTTGTTGACAAAAAGCCGAAACTTGAGGGCAGACAGATTCTTATGTTTATGTCCCCAAAAGCAAAATAATTAAAATGTAAATCATTGCTCTGTTGCTTCGCGACGGAGATTTTGCGGTCCGTGGCTTGTCCCGCGCAAATTATTAAATAATCGGAGGAATTAATTATGCCAAAAATTAAGACACACAGCGGCGCTAAAAAGCGTTTCAAAACAACAAAGAGCGGCAAGGTTAAAAGAGCTCACGCTTACACATCACACATTCTTACAAAGAAATCAACAAAGCGTAAGAGAAATCTTCGTAAGCAGGTTGTTGCCGATGTTACAAACCAGAAGCAATGCAAGAGACTTGTTCCTTACAAATAATCTAAGTTTTTAAGTGGGGAGCGGCAGTGTTTCGCTCCGTTAAATCATTCAATAGTCGGAGGTAATTAAAATGGCAAGAATTAAAGGCGCTATGGCGACTCGCAAAAGAAGAAAAAAAGTATTAAAGGCAGCTAAGGGCTACTACGGCTCAAAGCACGCTCTCTTCAAAACAGCTAAACAGGCTGTAATGAAGAGCGGTCAGTATGCATATATCGGCAGAAAGCAGAAGAAGAGAGATTTCAGAAGAATTTGGATCACTCGTATTTCAGCTGCTTGCAAGCTCAACGGTATGAACTACTCAACATTTATGAACGGCCTTAAGAAAGCAGGCGTTGATCTCAACAGAAAGATGCTTTCGGAAATCGCTATTTCAGACCCTGAGGCATTTACAGCTCTCACAGAAACAGCAAAAGCTGCTTTATAATCAATATTGATTTAAAAACACTGTATCATCACCGATACAGTGTTTTAATTTGCAAATTTTTCGTTAAAATTTGTATTTAACTATTGAAAAATTTTTTAATATAATGTATATTATTTAAAAATAATAAATATGTGATTTATTTAAACGAAATTCATTTATTGGCACGCAACGGAGATGTGTATGGAAAAAATCACACTTGATACAATTACAAGTAAAAATAATCAAATTATTAAGGACACAAAAAGGCTTTTAACATCTTCAAAGCTCCGCAGACAACAAAATGCTTTTGTTTTGGAGGGTGCAAGGCTCTGCTTTGATGTCCTTAATTCTGTTTATAAGGTCAAAACCCTGCTTTTCACTGAAGCAATTTTTAATAAATATCCCGAAAAGATAAAACAGCTTTCGGCATCATCTATCGCAAGCTATTTAATCACCGACGATGTTGCCGCCAAACTCGGCGAAACCTCAACCTCGCAGGGAATATTTGCCGTGTGCGAAATGTCCGATTTGTCAAAGGGCATTTGCGGCGATAAAATCATAGCCCTCGATAATGTGCAGGACCCATCAAATGTCGGCGCAATCATACGCACCGCGGAGGCACTCGGAATTGATTGCATTATTGCATATAAGTGCTGCGATATTTTCAACTCAAAGGCTCTGCGTGCCTCTATGGGCTCGATTTTGCGAATGAATGTTGTCGATATCGATAATCTGGTTGATACATTGTCAAGCCTTAAGGAAAAATACAGCATTTATTCAACAGTCCCCGACAGCACCGCTGTCAATATAACAACACTCGATTTTTCAAAGCCGAGCATTTGCGTTATCGGCAACGAGGCAAACGGCGTTGAGGACGATATTAAAAATATTTCACATTCACTCGTAACAATCCCGATGCGCGGCAGGGCGGAAAGCCTGAATGCAAGCGTTGCCGCCTCGCTCACAATGTGGGAGATGCTTAGATGAGTACAGATAAACGATATTGGATATGGCTTCAACTGTCACTCGGTTGCGGCGCATATTTCAAGGATATTATCAAAGATTTCGGCTCGGTCGAAAATTTGTATAACGCAAATATTATGGAGTGGAAAATGAGCACCGCTCTCGTTGCACGGCAGGTTGAAGCTCTGCAGCGCCACACATTAAACGATGCCGAGGAAATTATATATAATTGCGACAAAAACGGATGGGAAATCGTCACATTCGATGACGAAAAATACCCAAACCGATTGAGGGATATACCTAACCCGCCGGCGGTTCTTTATGTTGACGGCACATTGCCAGATATTGAAAATTATGCCGCAATCGCTGTTGTCGGCACACGCAAGGCGTCGACATATGCCTCAAAGGCGGCTCGCTTTATGTCAAAGGGCGCGGCACTGTGCGGTGCTCTTATTATAAGCGGCGGCGCTCTCGGCGTTGACAGTTGTGCTCACCGCGGCGCACTCGAGGCAGGCGGCAAAACAGTTGCCGTGCTCGGAAACGGACTCGGCTCCGATTATTTACAGCAAAACAAGGAGCTTCGCGGATTGATAAAGAAAAACGGCGCGCTTGTTACCGAATATCCGCCGTTTACGCCTGCGTCAAAGCATACTTTCCCGATGCGAAACCGCATAATCAGCGGCTTATCGCTCGGTGTAATGGTTGTTGAGGCAGGAGTCAAAAGCGGCTCGCTCATAACCGCAAAATATGCATATGAGCAGGGACGCGACATTTTCGCGATTCCTGCGTCGATTTTTGACTATAATTTCTATGGCACAAACAAGCTGATTGATGACGGCGCAATCGTCGCAACAAATCCCGGTGTTCTCGTTTCACAGTATGCCGAGCGGTTTGCAAGCCTTGATTTAAGCAAACTTAAAACTGTTCGCGAGCTTGTAACCGATATGACGGATAAAAGCGCAAATGCCGAACAAAGTCCTCAAATTGAATTTGACAAAATCGCGCGCGACAGAGCGGAAAATGTCAGCCGCCAAAACAAAGCACTTCAGCTTTCGGGCGATGAAAAAAGCGTTTATTCGTCATTGAGCGAGAATTTAGAAAATATAGATACAATAATAGAGAAAAGCGGCATTGATTCGCAAAAGGTTCTTGTCGCTCTCACAATGCTTGAAATGAAAGGGCTTATAGAAAGCGCTTCGGGCAAGCGATATAAATTAAAATAATGCTTTAAGGAGTATTGGATATATGTCAAAATTAGTAATTGTGGAGTCACCTGCAAAGGCTAAAAATATTAAGGGCTACCTCGGCAGCGGCTACGATGTCGTTGCTTCTATGGGCCATGTCCGCGATTTGCCTGCGGCAAGACTCAGTGTTGATATTGACCATGATTTTGCACCGAAATATGCAATAATCAAGGGTAAAGAGGAGTTTGTTAAATCTCTTCAAAAGAAAGCCGAAAAGGCAGACTATGTTTATCTCGCAACCGACCCCGATCGCGAGGGAGAGGCTATTTCGTGGCACCTTGCCACAATTCTCGGTCTTGATTTAAAAGACCATAACAGGGTCACATTCAACGAAATCACAAAAACGGGCGTTAAAAACGGTATGGCAGACCCGCGCGCCATTGATATTGACCTTGTAAACGCACAGCAGGCTCGCCGTATTTTGGACCGCCTCATCGGCTATAAACTTTCTCCGTTTGTCAGCCAAAAAATTCGCCGCGGTCTTTCCGCCGGCAGAGTTCAATCGGTTGCTCTTCGCCTTGTCGTTGACAGGGAAAACGAAATCAGAGCATTTAAGCCCGAGGAATATTGGTCAATCGACGCCAAGTTCACAAATCCCCCCGAGCGCAAAACGTTTGCCGCAACGCTCGTTTCCGACCCTGACGGCAACAAACTTAAGCTCGGCGATAAAAATATAGCAAACAAAGAGCAGAGCGACGCAATACTTGCCGACCTTGAAAATGCTCAGTATGTCGTCAAATCGGTTAAAAAGGGCACAAGAAGAAAAAGCCCGACACCGCCGTTCATCACCTCAACACTTCAGCAGGAGGCATCACGCCGCCTTTCGTTTCCTGCAAAGCGCACAATGAAAGCCGCACAGGAACTTTACGAGGGCGTCGATGTCGCAGGTATGGGCACAGTCGGTCTTATCACTTATATGAGAACAGACTCGCTCAGAATTTCCGATGAGGCGCGTGCGGCAGGTAACGATTACATTCGCACAACCTACGGGGATAAATACCTTCCGGCAAAGCCGAGATTTTATAAATCAAAGGGCAATGTTCAGGACGGACACGAAGCTATCAGGCCGTCAATGCCCGGCGTAACACCCGAAAGCGTAAAAGGCTCGCTCACAACCGACCAATTTAAGATTTACAAACTCGTTTGGGAGCGTTTTATCGCATCTCTTATGGAATCCTGCGTACAGGAAACAATGAAAATCGAAATTGATGCAAACGGCTACACCTTCAACGCAACAGGCTATACCGTTAAGTTTGACGGATTTACTGCTCTTTATGAAGAAAAAACCGACGATACCGCAAAGGCTGCCGGTGAAACTCCTCTCCCGAAGGTTGCACAGGGCGATGTGCTCAAACTCAAATCAATTTTGGGCAATCAACACTTTACACAACCGCCTGCAAGATATACAGAAGCGTCGCTCACAAAGGCGCTTGAAGAAAACGGCGTCGGCAGACCGTCAACATATGTTACAATCACTTCGACAATTCTTGCAAAGGAATATGTTGTCCGCGAGGGTAAGCAGTTCGTTCCGACGGAACTCGGCGAGGCTGTAACAAATCTTCTTAAAGACAAATTGCCGAATATCGTTAATGTAAAATATACTTCCCGTATGGAGGACGATCTCGATAAAATCGACTCCGGTGATAAAAACTACATTGATATGATAAGGCTCTATTACGATGATTTTGAAGCGCCGCTTGAAAAAGCCAAAAAGGAAATGCAGGGCGTTAAAATCAAACTTAAGGAAGAAGAAACCGATGTTATTTGCGACAAGTGCGGCAGAAATATGGTTGTCAAGGTCGGCAGATTCGGCAAATTCCTTGCTTGCCCGGGTTATCCCGAGTGTAAGAATACAAAACCGCTTGTTTTCAAAACAAAGGCGAAATGCCCCGATTGCGGCGGTGATGTTATCGAAAAGAAAACAAAGCGCAGAACATCGTTCTACGGCTGCTCGAATTATCCCAACTGCCACTTTATGACATGGGATCTTCCGACAGACCAAGTTTGCCCGAAATGCGGCAAATCATTGTTCAAAAAGAAAGGCAACATTCTTTACTGCCCCGATAAAGAGGGCTGCGGATACGAGGTTGCCGCTCCTAAATCAACAAAATAATTTTTGTATATGAAAAAATTTACAGTCGCAGGCGCAGGGCTTGCAGGAACAGAGGCGGCGTGGCAAATCGCGCAGGCAGGCTATCCCGTTACTCTTGTCGAAATGAAGCCGCAAAAATTTTCGCCTGCTCACAAAAGTGAATATTTCGCAGAGCTTGTTTGCTCAAACTCACTCAAGGCGTCGCGCCTCGAAAGTGCGGCAGGACTTTTGAAAGAGGAAATGGCTCGCCTCGGCTCACTCACTGTGCCGGTCGCGAGGGATTGTGCCGTTGCGGCAGGCGGTGCACTTGCCGTTGACAGAGATGTTTTTTCGAAAACAATCACCGAAAAAATCAATTCTCATTCAAATATCACCGTTGAGCATCGCGTGTTTGACAAAATTGCACCCGGCGATGATGAAATCTTGATAATCGCAACAGGTCCGTTGACAGACGGCGCCTTGTCCGATGAAATCAAACGACTTTGCGGCGATTGTCTTTCGTTTTACGATGCCGCCGCACCGATTGTCACCGCCGACAGCGTTGATATGTCAAAGGCGTTCGGCGCGTCAAGATACGACAGAGGCGGCGATGACGACTATATCAATTGCCCTTTTAATAAGGCAGAGTACGAATCGTTTATTAACGAGCTTGTCAATGCCGAAAGCGCAATTGTTCACGATTTCGATGTTTACGAGGGTTGTATGCCTATCGAAAAGCTTGCAAAAAGAGGGCTTGACGCTCCGCGTTTCGGCCCTATGAAACCGGTCGGACTTGTCGACCCCAATACGGGTCACAGACCGTGGGCGTGCGTTCAGCTCCGCCGCGAGAATAATAAAGGCACAATGTTTAACCTCGTCGGTTTTCAGACAAATTTGAAATTCGGCGAGCAAAAAAGAGTCTTTTCAATGATTCCGGGGCTTGATAATGCCGATTTCGTTCGCTACGGCGTAATGCACAGAAATTCGTTTCTCGATTCGCCCCGACTGCTTAATAAAGACTTTTCGCTCCGTTCAAACGAAAATATTTATTTTGCAGGTCAAATCACCGGCGTTGAGGGATATATGGAGTCCGCATCGTCGGGACTGCTCGCAGGCTTGAATGCGGTCAGAAAAGCAAACGGCGAGCCGCCGCTCTTGCTCGGCGAAAATACAATGCTCGGTGCGCTGACCGATTATATCAGCGACCCGTCTGTTAAAAACTTTCAGCCGATGGGTGCAAATTTCGGAATTTTGCCTCCGATTGAGCCTAAAATCCGCGATAAGAAAGAGAGATACGCCGCGCTGTCAAAGCGTGCGCTTGATGAATTGGAGAAGGTTATCAAATGAATATAATTGTTGACGCTATGGGCGGCGACAACGCACCTCTTGAAATTGTCAAAGGCGCAATGCTTGCCGTTGATGAGTTTAATATCGACAAGCTGATTCTTGTCGGCGATGAGAAAAAAATCAATTCCTGCGTTAAGGAAAACAACATAACACTCAAAAACGTTCAAATCAAGCACTGCACGGACGAAATCACAATGTGCGACGATGCAAAATCGGTGCTTAAAGAAAAGCCTGATTCCTCGCTTGCAATCGGATTTAAACTGCTCAATGACGGCGAAGGCGATGCCTTTGTCAGCGCAGGAAATACGGGCGCAATCACGGTCGGCGCAACATTGCTAACAAAGCGAATTAAGGGTGTCAAACGCCCTGCAATTGCATCTGTTATGCCAAGTGCCAAAAAGCCGTTTGTGCTTATGGATTGCGGCGCAAATGCAGAGTGCCGTCCCGAATTCTTGTATCAGTTTGGCTTGCTCGGCTCGATATATATGCAAAATGTGCTCAAGGTTTCAAATCCGCGCGTTGCCCTTGCAAACAACGGCACCGAGGAAACAAAGGGCACGCCTGTTGTCAAGGAAGCATATGCCCTTATGAAAAGTGCGCCGTACAATTTTGTCGGCAATATTGAGGGCAGACAAATTCCGTTCGGTGATGCCGATGTTGTTGTTGCCGACGGCTTTACCGGCAACTTGATTTTAAAAATGTATGAGGGTGTCGCAAAAGTTTTGATGAACTCAATCAAGGCGGCGTTTATGAAAAACACGCTTTCAAAAATATCTTATCTCGGCGTTAAGTCGGGCATAGACGATATGAAAAAGCAGTTTGATTATAAGGAATACGGCGGCGCAGTCGTTCTCGGAGTCAAAAAGCCTGTTATAAAGGCACACGGCTCTGCCGATGCGCGCACCTTTAAAAATGCAATCAAGCAGGCGGTTTGGTTTTTGCAAACCGACCTGATAGACAAAATAGAGAAAGAACTTAACGATTAATATGGAATTGTTACAACAGAAAATAGGATACACCTTTAAAAATATTTCATATCTTCACGAGGCATTAACTCATTCAAGCTATGCCAACGAGCAGCACAACCCAAAAATTGTCAGCAACGAGCGACTCGAGTTTTTGGGCGACGCCGTTTTGTCAATCATTTCGGCAGAATATCTTTTTAAAAAATTCCCCGAATATCCCGAGGGCAAGCTTTCAAAACTCCGCTCCTCGCTCGTCTGCACACAGTCGCTTTCAAGCTTTGCAAACGAGTTGAGCCTCGGCGAATATCTTTATTTGGGCAAAGGCGAGGCGGCTTCGGGCGGTGCACAGCGACCCACCATTCTTGAAAACGCCTTTGAGGCGCTCATTGCCGCCATTTATCTCGACGGCGGTATGCAGCCGACAAAAAAATTTGTTTTGTCTTTTCTCTCACGCGAGGTGAACAATCACCACACCAATTTCAAAGACTACAAAACAGCCCTTCAGGAGATTGTTCAAAAAAATCCCGACGAAACCTTTAATTATGTTTTGGTCGGCGAAAGCGGACCCGACCACGATAAACGCTTTGAGGTTGAGGTTCATATCAATTCAAACGCAATCGCAAAGGGCGTCGGCAGAAGCAAAAAGCAGGCGGAGCAGGAGGCGGCTAAAGAGGCTCTGATTATGATGGGGTGTATAGATGGCTAAAAAGGGTAATATAAGTATCTTTGTCCCTCACAACGGCTGTCCCCAGCAGTGCTCGTTTTGCAATCAAAAAACAATCACCGGCAAATCGGAGCAGCCAACACCGTCGGATGTGGAAAATGCAGTAAAAAAGGCGCTTGCAAAAAAAGGCTATAAATACGAAATCGCATTTTTCGGCGGCTCATTTACCGCGATTGACAGGGACTATATGGTGTCGCTCTTAAAAGCAGCGTTTGCATTTTTGGATAACGAGCGTATATACGGAATAAGAATTTCAACACGCCCCGATTTTATTGATGACGAGGTGCTCGATATTTTGAAAAAATACGGCGTCACCTCTGTCGAGCTCGGCGCTCAGTCTATGGATGACGAGGTGCTCGCGGCAAATTTGCGCGGCCATACCTCGGCGCAGGTAGAGTCGGCATCAAAGCTTATAAAATCATACGGCTTTGAGCTTGGACTTCAAATGATGACAGGGCTTTATAAGGATACGGACGAAAAGGCGGTTTCGTCTGCCGAAAAGATAATTGCCTTAAAGCCCAATACCGTTAGGATTTATCCCACCGTTGTGCTTAAGGGTACAATGCTTGCCGATTTGTACGAACAGAAAATATACAAGCCTCAAACCGTTGACGATGCGGCAAATCTCTGCACTCGGCTCATACCGATGTTTGAGAACACAGGCATAAAAATAATTCGCATCGGGCTTCATTCGTCACCCGAACTTAAAAAAAATATGATAGCGGGCGCGTTTCACGATTCGTTCGGCGAAATAGTCAAATCGCGATTCCTCTTAAATCAAATATTAAAAAATCCGCCTGCCTCTTACGAGATTTTTGTCAACCCCAAAACCGTTTCTCAGCTTAAGGGTCAGCAAAAGCGCAACATCTATTTTTTGATGGAGGCAGGGTATAACATAAAAGTTACCGTCAGCGACAAGGTCGCCGTCGGAGAAATAAAAACAGTTAAAAAATAATTATTTTAAGGTATTGCAATGTTATTAAGAACACTTGAAATGCAGGGATTCAAATCATTCCCCGATAAAACAGAATTAACATTCGGAAAGGGCATCACCGCCGTAGTAGGTCCGAACGGCTCGGGCAAAAGTAATATTTCCGACGCCGTTCGCTGGGTACTCGGCGAAACCTCGACAAAATCGTTGCGCGGCTCAAAAATGGAGGATGTCATTTTCGGCGGCACCTCGGCAAGAAAGCCGCTCGGTTTTGCGCAGGTTGTCTTAACGCTCGACAATTCCGACAATTCGCTTAAGGATAAGGGCGAAATCGTTACGGTTTCACGCCGCTATTACCGTTCGGGTGAAAGCGAGTACAAAATCGACGGCGAGATTGTCCGCCGCAAGGATATTCACGAGTTGTTTATGGATACAGGCTTGGGCGCAGACGGATATTCAATGGTCGGTCAGGGCAAAATCGACTCGATAATTTCCGCAAAAAATGAGGACAGACGAGAGCTTTTTGAAGAGGCGGCAGGCATTTCGCGCTTCCGTCATAAACGAAAAGACGCCGAGCGCCGCCTTGAACAGGCGCAGGAAAATCTTGTCAGACTTCTTGATATTCTCGGCGAGCTTGAAAGCCGTGTCGGTCCGCTTAAAACTCAAAGCGAAAAGGCAAAGAAATTCCTTGAATTCAGTGATGAAAAGAAAACTCTTGAAATCGGCGTTTGGCTCAGTAAGATCAATAAATTCACAAACGAACTTCGCATGCAGGAGCACAAAATCGACGCCGCAAATGTTTCGTACGAGCAATGCAATACAGAACTTGAAAATATCGAAAACGAAATCGAGTCTGTTCTTGCAAAAATAACCGAAATCAATCTTGAAATCGAGCAAAGCCGCTCCGGCGTTGCCGCTTTTGAGGAGGAGGCAGTGCGCAAGGAGGGCGAAATTCAGGTTCTCAACGCAACGCTCGATCATAATAACGAAACTATCGAACGCCTTAAAAACGATATTTCCGCGGCTGACGATACGGGCCTTTCAATCGACGAGCAAATCGCCGCAAAACAGGCATTTATTGAGGAGAACGACGCTAAATCACAGGCAAAGCATATCGAACTTCAAGCCGTTACAAACGAGCTTAATAAAATCATTTCCGATAACGATGATATAAGCGGTCAAAACTCGCAGCTCACAAAAGAGCTTGCCGACCTCACTCTTAAATTGTCCGACTGCAAGGTTAAATGTTCTCAGGCGGTTTCCTCAATTGAGGAAATTAAATCAAGACTTTCGGCTATTGACGAAACGGTGCAGTCAGTCGATAAAGAAATCGAAACTGCGTCGGCTCAAAAGCAGGAAACAGAGGATAATATCACTTTTATTAAAGAGCGTATTGCGGAATACGAAAATTCAATGGACGGCTATCGCCTTAAATTGAAGAATAAAACAGAAAAGGCGGAAAAAATCAAAGCTGACTATGACAAACTTGTTCGCTCTCTCGAGGAAAAGCAGTCAAAAGCTCGTATGCTTTCCGACCTTGAAAAAAATATGGAGGGCTTTGCAGGCTCGGTCAAGGCTGTTATGAGGCAAAGTGCGTCAAAAGCACTTTCTGGCATCAACGGCACGCTTGCCCAACTTATCAGTGTTGATAACGATTATTCAACCGCTGTCGAGGTCGCTTTGGGTGCCGCCATGCAAAACATCGTTGTTGATAACGAGGCAGACGCAAAGCGCGCCATTAACTATCTTAAACAAAACAATCAGGGCAGGGCAACATTCCTCCCCGTTTCGGCAATCAAGCCGCGCTATATCGACGAAAAAAATCTTGATGACAATTTCGGATTCGTCGACATTGCGGCAAATCTTGTCGATTGCGATGCAAAATACAAAAATATCGTTTCAAACCTTTTGGGCAGAGTTATGATTGTTGAGGACATCGACTGCGCAATCGGTATTTCAAAACGCTATAACAATAAATATAAAATCGTCACTCTTGACGGTCAGGTTATGAATCCGGGCGGCTCAATGACAGGCGGCTCGCGTTCAAGGGGCGCAGGCATTCTTTCCCGTGCAAATATGATTGACGAACTTAATGCCGAGGCTGAAAAAATCAAGGCGCAGGTTGACGAAATCGCTCAGTCATACAAAAAAGCAATGGAGGAGGCTAATCTTGCCGCCGCCGATGTTCAGGGTGCGGACGCAGACCTTCGCAATGCAAAAGAAGAACTTATCCGTGCCGAGGGCGACGATAAACTTGAAAGTGATAAACTTAAATCGCTCGGCGACAGAAAATCCGCTCTCATTAGCGAAAAAGAAAATGCCGACGGCAGAATTATGCTCTTTGAAGAGGCAGACAAAAAGGCAAGCCGCGAGAGCGATGCCGTTCAAAATCAAATCAACGATGTTGAGGCGAAGCTTGGCGAAATCAGCAACGGCGTTGACGAGCTTACTCAAAAGCGCGAGACTGTCCGCAAGCGCAGTGAGGAAATCAACCTCGAGCTTGTCACTCTTGCAAAGGATACCGAGGCGGCAAAACTTGCCGTTGACGAACTTGAACTTCGTAAGTCCACACAGTCAGACAGAGTTAAATCAATCACCGACGAAATCGAACAGTGCGAGGCTAAAAATCAAAACCTTATGCTTTCAATTTCCGATGTTCAGTCAACCGTTAACGAGCTTCGTGCAAAGGCAAAAAGCGCAGACGATGCAATCCGCGACAGAATTACATATCGTGACAATTGCGAAAAGCGCAATGTTGAGCTTCGTACCGAGGAAAAAACAAAAACCTCCGACAGAGAAAAGCTGTCTGCAGAGCTTGTCAGACTTGAAGAACGCAAAAACAATATGCAAAAAGAGTTTGACGACCTCAACGATATGCTCTTTGAGCAGTATGAGCTTACCCGTCCCGAGGCAGAGGCTCTCGGCATAGTTATTGAAAATATGGCAGAGGCTAAAAAACGCCTGCACGAAATCAAGGTTGCCATCAGAGCGCTCGGCTCAATCAATGTCGGCGCAATCGAGGAATATAAAGAGGTTTCCGAGAGATACGAATTCCTTAAGGAGCAAATCGGCGATATTGAAAAATCAAAGTCCGAACTTCAAAATATTATCGAGGACCTCACCTCCTCAATGAGCGAAAAATTCCTTACGCAGTTCAAAAAAATCAATGAGGAGTTCAAGGTTTCGTTCGCCGATTTCTTCGGCGGCGGCAAGGGCGAGCTTATTCTCGAGGAACCTGACAATTGCCTTGAATCCGCTATTGAAATCAAAATTCAGCCACCGGGAAAATCTGTTCAAAACATTAACCTTTTCTCGGGCGGCGAAAAATCGCTTGCAGCCATGGCTCTGCTTTTCAGCGTGCTTAAGGTCACACCGTCACCGTTCTGTATTTATGACGAGGTCGAAGCTGCGCTTGACGATGTCAATGTTGAGCGATTTGCAAAATATATGCGCAAAATGACCGATAAAACGCAATTCATTTCAATCACCCACCGCCGCGGCACTATGGAGGAGGCAGATGTCCTCTACGGCGTTACAATGCAGGAAAAGGGCGTTTCAAAACTCCTTGAATTGCAGAGCGCTGAGCTTGCCGCAAAAATGGGGCTTGATGTATAACAAACCGATTAATTAAAATCTGTCCGAAAGGAATGGCTATATAATATGGGACTTTTCAGCAAATTCAGAAAAGGTTTAAAAAAGACAAGAGATGAGGGAATCACCGCAAAGGTTGACGAGGTTATCGAAACCTATGACGAAATCTGCGACGATTTGTTCGATGAACTTGAAGAGGTTTTGATTATGGGCGATGTCGGAATGCAAACGGCTGAACGCATCATCTCCGACCTTAAAGAAAAAATCGAAAACGATAAAATTACCGAGGTTTCCGAAGTTCGTGAAACTTTAAAAGATATTGTTGCCGGTATCGTTTGGGGCGGCTCATATCTTAAACTCAGAACAAAGCCGTCTGTAATTCTTGTTATCGGCGTTAACGGCGTCGGCAAAACAACAACAATCGGTAAACTTGCAATGCGACTCAAAAGCATGGGCAGAAGCGTTATTCTCGGCGCCGCAGATACATTCCGTGCCGCCGCTATCGAACAGCTTGAGGTTTGGGCAAAGCGCGCCGATGTTCCTATGGTTAAGCATGCCGAGGGCGCAGACCCTGCGGCTGTTGTTTATGACACTATTCAGTCGGCAAAGGCAAAGGGCACCGATGTTATTATTATTGATACAGCAGGCAGACTTCATAACAAGAAAAATCTTATGGATGAGCTTAACAAAATCAGCCGTGTTATCGACAGAGAACTTCCCGACGCTTCAAGAGAAACACTCCTTATTCTTGACGCAACAACAGGTCAAAACGCCGTTAATCAGGCAAAGGACTTCAAGGATGCGGCAGGTATCACGGGCATTATTCTCACAAAACTTGACGGCACAGCACGCGGCGGCGTTGTCCTTGCCATAAACAATGAGCTTGATGTGCCGGTAAAATTTGTCGGTGTAGGCGAGCAGATAGACGATTTACAGCCGTTTGATGCAGACGCGTTTGCATCTGCGCTGTTTGATAAAAAGCCGACTCATGATGACGATGACGAAATTGCCGATTTCATCTCATCTGTCGATGAAAAAGAGGAAAAATAATGGATTTTATTTTAGCTACAAACAATATGAAAAAACTTGCCGAAATGCAGCGTATTCTTTCGCCACTCGGAATAAATGTTGTCACCGCAAAAATGCTCGGTATTCAGTTGCCGGATGTTGTTGAGGACGGCGACACATTCGAGGCAAACGCAAAAATTAAGGCACTTTCGGCTTGCAAAATTACAAATATGCCTGCGATAGCAGACGATTCGGGCTTATGTGTCGATTATCTCGGCGGCGCACCGGGCATTTATTCGGCACGCTTTGCCAATATAGTTGAGCACAACGGCGTTAATATCGACAACGAAAAAAATGCCGATGACGAAAAAAACAACGATTTGTTGCTTGAAAAACTTTCGGGTGTTCCCGATGAAAAGCGCACGGCGTATTATGTTTGCGCCATTTGCTGTGTTTTTCCCGACGGCAGAGAAATCACCGTTCGCGGCGAGTGCCACGGCAAAATCGGCTATCAGCGCGACGGCAACGAGGGCTTCGGCTATGACCCGCTGTTTATAATCAACGGCAAATCATTCGGCAAATACGAGGGCGAGGAAAAAGACAAAATTTCTCACCGCGGCAACGCTTTGCGCGCCCTTACCGCCGAACTTGAAAAAATATTATAATTCACTCAGGAGATTTTTATGACATCAAAGGAAAGAGCTCAGCTTCGAGCAAAAGCAAACCCGCTTGAGCCGATTATCCAAATCGGAAAAGAGGGTGTTACAGATAATCTTATCACTCAAATTGACGATACGCTCGATACAAGAGAGCTTATCAAAATCCGCGTTCATCTTGAAACCGCACCCGACGCACCGCGTAAATTTGCCGACGAACTTGCAGATACTCTCGGCGCCGATGTTATTCAGGTAATAGGCGGCGTAATCGTCCTTTACAGAAAGGCAGACCCTGAAAGAATTGCCGAGAAAAAGAAAAAACGCGGCTCGGGAACAGCAAAAGCAAAGGCAAAGAAAAAGGTTAAAATCAAAGGACTTCGCCAACGCCAGCGCGAAAAGGAAGAAAAAAATCCTTATGCAAAATATGACCGTCCGCGCTATAAAAACGACCGCGACAAAAAGCAAAGCAGAACAAAATAATTTATTATGAAAATAGGAATATTCGGGGGCGCTTTTAACCCCATTCACAACGGGCACCTGCATTTGCTCGACGAACTTTACCGTGCTGAAATGCCCTTCGGTCAATTTGACAAGTTGTTGATTATTCCGACGGCAAATCCGCCTCACAAAAGTTCCGAAGGCTTGATTTCGGCAGAGCACAGAATCGCCATGATTAAACTTGCAATCAAAGAACTTGAATATGCCGACAATATCGAAATATCCTCAATCGAGCTTGAAAGCTCTGAAAAAAGCTATACCTATACAACTCTTGTCAAACTCAAAAAGATTTATCCTGACGCCGAATTTGTGCTTTTTATCGGCTCGGATCAGCTTTTTTATTTCCCAAAGTGGTACAGATATAAGGATATTTTAAAACTTGCCGAGGTCAGAGCGATAACACGGCAAGAGTGCGAGCGCCAAGCCGTTGCAGACTTTTTGGCAAAAAACAAGGAACTTGCAGGCATTAATGCGCTTGTTGCAAAACCGGTTGTCGTTTCGTCAACCCAAATCAGGCAAATGGTGTCGAAGGGCGAGAGTATAGCCGATTTGGTGCCCCCGTCGGTGAACGGATATATAAAGGAGCATAGGCTCTATGTATGATTTTGACAAATATATCAATTTAATAAAGGACAGGCTCAGCGAGCACCGCTTTTATCACTCAATGTGTGTTGCAAAAAGGGCGCGCGAGCTTGCAGTGAAATACGGCGCAGATCCCGATAAGGCATATCTCGCCGGAATTTTACACGATATTATGAAAGAGGAGAGCCTCACCGTTCAGCGCGAAATTATCGAAGCCGACGGCACGGCTCTGACCGATGTCGAAATAAATACGCCCAATGTTTATCATCAAATGAGCGGCGCGGCGTATGTCAAAAATTCGCTCAAAATAGATGATGCCGATATTATAAACGGCATTCGCTATCACACAACGGGCAGGGCAGATATGTCGCTTTTTGAAATGATAATCTATCTTGCCGATTTCACTTCCGACGATAGGGACTATCCCGATGTCGAAATTATGCGCGCCGAAACGGATAAAAGCCTCCTCGGCGGCATGGTATATTCTCTGCGACACACAATTATTTATATCGCACAACAAACAAAGCAAATCCATCCCGACACACTGTATTGTTTTAATTGGGCAGTGGGGGAGTTAAATAAACAAAATATTCAGGAATAGGAGCAGCTATGCAAAACAATCAACTCATTTACGAAACAGCCGTTAAAGCGATTGATTCAAAGCGCGGCGAGGATATTGAGGTTATCAAGGTTGACGATATAACCGTTTTGACGGATTATTTTGTCATCGCAACCGCAAATTCAAACACACAGCTTAAAGCAATTGCCGACGAGGTGGAATACAAACTTTCCGAGCAGGGCATCGAGCCTCACCATATCGAGGGCGAACGCACCGATTGGGTCTGCCTTGATTATCTCGGCGTTGTTATTCATATTCTCCTTAAGGACAGACGCGGATTTTATCAAATCGAACGCCTTTGGGAAGACGGTGAAAAGGTCAATATTGACAATCTTGTTATAAAAGAATAAAATATGTCTTTGGATATTCACAAATTAAACTTTTTCATTATATTTGGAGGATATAATAATGGAATATAATTTTAAACAAATTGAGTCAAAATGGCAAAATATTTGGTATTCGCAAAATACATTCGCCGCAAAGGACGATTACAGCCTGCCGAAATATTATTGCCTTGTAGAGTTCCCGTATCCGAGCGGTCAGGGTCTTCATGTAGGCCATCCGCGTTCATACACGGCTCTTGATATTGTTGCCCGTAAAAAAAGACTTGAGGGCTACAATGTTCTTTATCCGATGGGTTGGGACGCTTTCGGTCTTCCTACCGAAAACTTCGCCATCAAAAACCACATTCACCCGGCAGAGGTTACAAAAACAAATATTGCTCACTTTAAGCAACAGCTTCAGTCACTCGGTTTCAGCTTCGACTGGACAAGAGAAATTAATACCACCGACCCGTCTTATTATAAATGGACGCAGTGGATTTTCCTTCAACTTTACAAAAAAGGTCTTGCATATAAAAAGAAAATGGCTGTCAATTGGTGCACCTCATGCAAGTGCGTTCTTGCAAACGAAGAAGTTGTAAACGGCGTTTGCGAGCGCTGCGGCAGCGAGGTCATCAGAAAAGAGCAAAGCCAGTGGATGCTTAAAATCACCGACTATGCCGACAGACTTGTTAAAGATCTTGATACCGTTGATTTTATCGACAGAGTTAAAGTTCAGCAGCGCAATTGGATTGGTCGCTCAACAGGTGCAGAGGTTGATTTCGCAACAACTCTCGGCGATACGCTCACCGTTTATACAACACGCCCCGATACACTTTTCGGCGCAACATATATGGTTATTTCCCCCGAGCATCCTCTTATAGAAAAATGGGCAGACAGTCTTAAAAATCTCGACGCTGTCCGTGCTTATCAGGATGAGGCCGCTCATAAATCCGATTTTGAGCGTACGGAGCTTAATAAGGAAAAAACAGGCGTTAAACTTGACGGCGTAATGGGCATCAACCCTGTTAACGATACAGAAATTCCGATTTTCATTTCCGACTATGTTCTCACCTCATACGGCACGGGTGCGATTATGGCTGTTCCTGCTCACGATACCCGTGACTGGGAGTTTGCCAAAAAGTTTGATTTGCCTATTATTGAGGTTGTTGCAGGCTCAAAGGTCGGCGTTGAAAACGAGGCTTTCACAGATTGCGCAACAGGCGTTATGACAAATTCTTCTTTCCTCACCGGTATGACTGTTGAGGAGGCTAAAACAGCTATCACAGAGTGGCTCACAAAAGAGGGTAAAGGTCGCCAAAAGGTTAACTTCAAGCTCCGCGACTGGGTATTTTCCCGTCAAAGATATTGGGGCGAGCCTATTCCGATTGTTAAGTGCGAAAAGTGCGGCTATGTTCCGCTTCCCGAGGAACAGCTTCCTCTTACTCTTCCTAATGTTGATTCTTACGAGCCGACAGATACAGGCGAATCACCGCTTGCAAAAATGACTGATTGGGTCAATACAACATGTCCTTGTTGCGGCGGTCCAGCAAAGAGAGAAACCGATACAATGCCGCAGTGGGCAGGCTCATCATGGTATTTTCTCAGATATATGGACCCTCACAATGACAAGGCTCTTGTTTCACCCGAGGCTGCAAAATATTGGTCGCCTGTTGATTGGTACAACGGCGGTATGGAGCACACAACGCTTCACCTTCTCTATTCCCGTTTCTGGCACAAGTTCCTTTATGACATCGGCGTTGTTCCTACTCCGGAGCCGTATCAAAAGAGAACTTCACACGGTATGATTCTCGGTCAAAACGGCGAAAAAATGTCTAAATCAAGAGGCAATGTAGTTAACCCCGATGAAATCGTTGATACTTACGGTGCCGATACAATGCGTCTTTATGAAATGTTCATCGGTGACTTTGAAAAAGCAGCTCCGTGGAATTCCGATTCTATCAAGGGTTGCAAACGCTTTATCGAAAAATATTGGAATCTTCAGGAAAAAGTTACCGACGGCGACGAGTATTCACCGGAGCTTGAGGCACTTATACACAAAACTGTCAAAAAGGTTACATTCGATATTGATAACCTTAAGGCAAATACAGCCATTGCCGCAATGATGACTCTTGTAAACGAGATGACTCAAAAGGGATGCAATAAGGCAGAGCTTAAAACACTCACAATTCTACTCAACCCGTTTGCTCCTCATGTAACAGAGGAAATGTGGCAGGTTATGAATTACGGCGGAATGGTTAACGAGGCAAAGTGGCCTGAATATGATGACGAAAAGACAAAGGAAAATTCCGTTGAAATCGTTCTTCAGGTTATGGGCAAGGTTCGTTCAAGAATGACTATCCCGGTTGATATGCCGAAAGATGACGTCATTGCCGCAGCAAAGCAGGATGCAAAAATTGCCGAGCTTATCGACGGCAAAACAATCAAAAAGGAAATTTATGTTCCCGGAAAGCTTGTTAATATCGTTGCTTTATAATTGAATATTCAAAACAAAAAGCCGTTACGGATTTATCTCCGTAACGGCTTTTCTCGTGTGGTAATTAAAATTTAATGCTCTTGCTTTCGCCTGCCTTAAAGGTTACGCTTTGCACCTTTCCGTTGTATGAAATGTTGAGCGTTTGCTCAATGTCCGATGTAACGGTTGCGCTGACTGCGCCTTTTTCCTTGTCCCATTCAAGAGATGTGACAGTCGCTCTGTTTCGTGTTTTGACTCCGCTTATTGTGCCTTTGTCAAATCCACTCGTAGGCAGTGCCGGCAAAAGCTCAATGTCGCTGTTGTGCGAATATATAAGTGCCTCATTTACTATTCCCAAATATCCTATTGCAAAATCGGTGCAGTAGCAGCTGCCTTGGTCATAGTCATGGTTTGTCATTAACGAATCGTATCTGATTTTATGATTCATTAGTTTTAAAAGCGCGTCGGTTAGACTCTCGGAGTCCTTTAGCCTTGCCGCAATGAGCGAGCGGTGAACAAGTGCGTGTGATGCCTCGTTTTCGCTTGTCCTGTTAGCGATTGCCTGCTTGCACGCCTTTGTCAGTTTCTCGTTGCCCTGCGTTTCAAACAGCGGCCATACGCCGTATAAATGACTTAAATGGCGGTGCTCGTTGTTTTCTTCAAACGATGTCGTTGCCCATTCCTTAAGCGCCCCCGTATCGTCATATAGGTATGGCGGCAGATTGTTTTCAAGTTTCTGCCACCTTGTCAAATCTTCGTTCGGCGCAACATCATTTGCAACAGCCATAAGCATATTCAGATTGTCTCGGCAGGCGGCAATATCAATCGCGCAGTTCGCGTCCGACGGACTTTCATAGTTTTTCGGGTTGTTTTCAGGTGAGTAGCTCGGCACTATGCAGTATTTTTCACCATCGGTAAGAGAGGTCTTTCCTTTTTGGTAATGAATCGTGCCGTCAGCCGCCGTGTAGTATTCGGCGCTCATCATTTGCGCCCAGTAGTTTGCGGCTTTTGTAAGTATTGGATATAAAATATCCTCCTCAAGTCGCAGATAACCGCGTTTTTCGATTGCGGCAATGTCATTGTCTGTCAGCGGCTCGTCACTCGGAGAAAGTACGGATTTCAGCTTGTTCAGGTCGAATTCGTCACTGAGAGGAATGTTAATGTTGCCGTACGATTGCAGTGTTTCGTACATAGGCTGAATCATCCAAGATGTTCCGGCGTTCCAATATCTGAAAGGATACGGATAGCAGGTTTCGGTGATTACCGCTTTGTCGCCGTCGGTGTTAACCGGTGCCTGCAATGCGTTTTTGTATCCGTGTGTTGCGTATGCATTTTCCTCCCAATCGGGCAACTGACGGAGTATGAAATATACATATCCTATCGGTGTCGATTGCATATTGCTTGTGTTCATCGACGATGTTTGCAAGTTTACATTTGCATCCATCGTGTATTTACTGCCCCAGCCGGTGTTCCATTCGCCTGTCCACATTCCGTACAGTCTGCTTGTCGAATATCCGCTGCAGCAAAGATATGCGTATCTTCCTGCATAATATGTCCTTTGCGCAATGTCGGAGTTGATTTCTTTTTTGCGCTTTTGCGCCTTTAACAGCTTTTCATTGGAGTCAAAGCTGTCGTCACCGAGTTTAAGCTCAACAGCGTCAAATTGCGGCTGATATATTGCCAAATGATTTTTGAGCGCCGTGTCATAGTCGAATTTGTCGTTGCCGTATTTTTCAGCAATTGATTTAAGCGTTGCAACGCATTCGTCAACAAGCGCAAAATCCGATTGCTTTTCAAAATCGGCATATTTGCCCATATCATACGTCCGCTCGCTGACTGTCAAAAGATAAACATTATCGGCATCGGTGATTTTTACACCTTGGTTGTCGCCGCTGAATTGCTCTTCGTCTGTGTTTTTGTCAAGCGATACTCTTTCTTTTTTGCCTCCGCTTGTGATAACATATGTCACCGTTGCGTAACCGCCGCCTTTAAGCTCGCTGTTTTCGTAGTTCGGATAATGTGCAACAAGTGCAAGGTATGAGCCGTCAGCCGCTGTCAGCTTTTTGTATTTTAAATCGGTTTCACAGCCGTCGCCGAAGTTTGCAAGCGTTGAAATATCGTCAAACGAAAGCGTCAAATTCAGTTTTGCCCCTTCACTTGATTTCGACAGCTTGGTTATAACCGCCTTGTCTGCCATCGAGGTAAAGGATACTCTGTCCCACACTCCGTTTTTGTCCTTAAAATGCACGCCTGTTTGCGATGTTTCGTAATCCGTGTATCTCAAATATTTTTCGGCACGGCTCTTGTCAAACGACAGCCTCAGCTGACCGCCCGGATGATAGCTGTAAACATCGTCATAGCTTGCATTGTCGGTTATGTTTTCGCCTTTAACAATTTGTTGCTTAACGGTTTCAAGCTCGTTTGATGTAACGGGGCAGGTGCGCGCATTTTTGTTTGGCAAAATAAAATGCATATTTTGAAAAATGAATGTGTCGCTGTACGGCGCACCGCTTGTAACATAGCCCTGCATTCCGTTGCCCGACACCATTCCTTGACGCCAACTTTTCGCTTTGTTTTTTTTGCCATCTTTCAGCTCCGTGTAGTCCTCGCTGAACGATACCTTTTCCGTGTTTGTGAAAAGCGCCTTGATTTCGCTTTCCTCGGGCTTCGCTGCACACGATGCCAGCGTCGCCGCAAATGTCAGGCTAAGCAAAATGCACAGCCCCCTTTTTATGTATTTTTTCATATTGTCACCTCATCTTGATTATATCATATATAAATAAGAAAAATGCGACATTGTATTTACAAAAATGTCGCATTTGTGTATAATGAATTCGGTGATTATATGATTGATTTTACTTGGAACAATGTTGCATTTTTAGTTACCGATATCGGCGGAGGTGTCCTCGGCAAAAGTATTCCGCGCCACGCCCACGCGCTTAATTGCTACGAACTTCATTTTATAACAAACGGCAGGGGAGAGCTTGAAACGGACGACCGTGTTTATCATCTCAAACGCGGCGATTTTTTCATTACCGGTCCGAATTATTGCCACGCCCAATCCGCCTGCGTCGATGACCCTGTTGAGGATGTTTTTTTCCTCGTTCAGGCTCGTGATACAAAACGGGCAAACGCCGTTTCCGCCGTTTTTTTGGAAAATACATTTTCGTTCCATCGCGGTGTTGACAGTTTTTATGCAAGTGTATTGCTTAAAGAATACAGAGAAAGAAAGCCCGATTATCAAAGTGCCGTCGCAGGGCTTGCCGCAAAGATTTTGACAGATTCGGTGCGCCTTTTGTTGCCGCACTCGTTTTCGACCCTCACCGACAACGAAAATCTGAATGACCGCCGCTTTGCGATAATCGAGCAGGCTTTTTTGTATGATGAAAATCTCACGCTCTCGTCGCTTTCTCGCCAAATCGGGCTTTGCCCGCGCCAAACACAGCGGCTGTTAAAAAAATACTATGGCAAATGCTTCAGGGATAAGAAAAAAGAAACTCAAGATTAATCGAGAGTTTCTTTTTTGTTATTTTTTGTTTCGTTAATTTCTTTTAATTGCAAGCTGTTTGCACGATACAATGAGTGAATGCAGGCGCTCCGTCATCTCCTTGGGTGATTCTTTCATACCTTTTTGAATCCAGCTGATTACAACGCCGCATATGCCGTATCCTATAAATTCGGCAATAACAATATCATCTTTTTCTGTCGCCGCCGTTAAACCGTTTTGCACCGCAAGGCTTTTAACAAGCTTTGTGATTTGCTCGTTTGCGATTCTGTTAATATATCTTGTCAAATCGTCACTGCTCAGTTTTAACGCGTTTTGATAAAACTTTTTGTCACTTGCGATTTGCTCAAACATACCGTAAAGTTTGTCACACATATTATCAAGGTTAAAATCCGTTACAAGCGGAAGGATAAGTTCGTTGTAAATCAACCAGTCAAGCAGTTCGTATCTGTCCTGAAAATGATAATAAAATGTCTGCCTGTGTATGTTGCATTCATTCGTTATGTCGGACACCGTGATTTTTTCAAAGGTTGTGTTTTTCATTAACCTTTTAAGTGCGTTGCCCATTTTCATCTTTGTTTTTTGAGAGCAGGATAATGATTCTGCCATATGCGTCACCCCTTTGATAAGCGCATTATATCATAGTTTATTTATTTATACAAGTGTCAAAATAGCTATTTGTGTAATTTGTCAAATTTTGAGATTATATGTCATAATTCCGCTGTCGGTTATGTCAATTATTCCATATGAGCCATTAAATACCGCACCCGGATTCATAAAATAAATTCCGTCTTTGTATTCTGTGTATGGGATATGCGTGTGACCGAAAAGGCAAATATCTGCGCCGCGATTTTTTGCCTCCTCTTCAATGCGCTCGTATCCGTGTTTTACATAGTATGGGTGACCGTGGGTAAAAAATATTTTTTTGCCCTGTGCCGTAATTTCCTTTTCAATCGGCAATGCGGAGCCCCAGTCGCAGTTTCCGCACACACGCTCAAGCTTGATTGTCGGATAAAGCAAAAGTGCGCTGTCAACATCGTCCTCGCCGTCGCCGAGGTTGATAAATAAATCGGTTGACCCTTTGTGCTTTTCGATTATTTCATACAAATTGCGCGTGTTTCTGTGTGAGTCGGATGTCACAACTATTCTCATTCATATTGCCCCGCTTTCTTTCATATTAATTAATATAATTATACTATGAAAGGCAGCATTGTTCAATGAAAAATATTAATGATAAAAATATAAATAACGCACTCAAAAATTCAAACATAAATATTGATGAACTTAAGGCGGCGGCGCAGTCCGGCAATGCCGAGCAGTACATCAGCCGTGCACTGCCCAAGGACGCAAGCGACAAAATTAAAAAAATCCTCGCAAATAAGGAGGAAACGCAAAAAATTCTTTCCACTCCTCAAGCAAAGGATTTGCTTAATAAACTGATGAATAAATAAGGTGAGCCTAAATGGATAATGTAAATATCAACGATATTCTGTCGTCCCTTTCAAACGAGGATATTGAAATGCTCAAAGGCGTTGCCGGCTCAATTCTCAACCAATCCGACACGCAGTCCTCAGCTCAACAGCAAAAGCCGCCCCAATCAACGCCGCAATCCGCACCGCAGGACCGGCAGTCACTGCCGCCGCAAATTAATGGGCTTAATTTCAATTCCGACGATTTTGCAATGATTATGAAAGCAAAATCAATTTTTGACAGAATGAATAAAACATCGTCGAAAAACGCCGATTTGATAAATGCACTCAAGCCCCATTTGTCGGAGCAGTCGCGTCAAAAGGCGGACCAGGCGATTCGCATTTTAAAACTGTTTGATATGTTGCCGTATTTAAAGGATTTGTTTTAATGGCTGATTTCTCCGCTGCCGATATTAACGAGGCAAAAAGACGCGTCCGCGAAATGCAAAGCAGAGCAAGGGCGTTCGTCCCCGACAATCAAAATACCTCCTCCACAGAGCCGCCGCAGAAAAACAGCGATGCGCCGCAACGTTCAAAACCGCAAAATTCCTCCGATTCGGGCGGAAACGGCACTCCATTCGGTCTGTCGGGGCTTTTTGAGTCCTTCGGTTTGGGCGGCTCAAATACTTCGGGCGACAGTTCGCTTATTCTTGCTCTTATATTGATTTTATCACGCGAAAAGGCTGACAATATGCTCATTTTGGCGTTGCTTTACATTTTATTGTAATTAATTATGGAAATTTGAGCAATAATATGTTATATTATTTTATTGTAATTATAATATAACGAAACGGTGATAAAATGAAAGATTTTGAAACAATTTGCGTTGCTTCCGGCGTGCAAATCGTCAGCGCTCCCGCAAACAGATTTAAAACAAATGAAATATCAATCAGCTTTTGCACCCCGTTGTCAGCCAAAACTGCATCGCGCAATGCACTTTGCGCAAACCTTTTGGCTCGCACTACAAAAAAATACCCGACACTTTCGGAGTTCAACAAAAAACTTGCAATGCTTTACGGCGCAAGCGTTACATGCTCCGTTGCAAAGCTCGGCGAAAATCAATTGCTTACTCTCAATGCCTCTTCGCTTGATGACAGATTTTCGTTTGAAAACGATAAAATCAGCGTTGACGCTTTCAATCTCCTTATGTCTATGGTGTTTGATGCCAATGTTGACGAAAACGGACTTTTCTATCCGCAGGATATTGACAGGGAAAAGCGCCTCCTCGCAGAGAAAATCGAAAGCGAGGAAAACGAAAAGCGCATTTATTCACTCCGTCGCCTTGAGCAAATTATGTTCGACGGCGAGCCGTATGCCGTCAACCGCTATGGCAGTGTTGACGCAGTAAAAGCAGTTACTGCAGATGATTTGAAGTCTGCGCTCGAGTATTTCAAAACAAACGCAAAAATTCAAATTACCGTTGTAGGCAATGCTGATGTGAATGCCATCGCCGATTCGGCTAAACAATATTTCTCAACTTTGAGCAGAGATTATATCGCTCCGCAAAAGGCTGTTTTCGTTCCGACGGCAGATAGCGTGAATACCGTAGAGGAGCGTATTGATGTCAAGCAGGGCAAACTTGTTTTGGGCTTTCGTGTCAATCTTCAAAGCGACTTCAAGCCTGTTCCCGAAATGCTTGCGTTCAGCGATATTTTCGGCGGCGGACCTTATTCAAAATTGTTCCTCAATGTCCGCGAAAAGCTTTCGCTTTGCTATTATTGCTCCGCTAAATACGACCGCAGAAAAAACAGTGTAATTATTCAGTGCGGTTGTGAGGAGGAGAATATGGACAAGGCTGTCGAGGAAATTTTGAATCAGCTCTCCGATATTAAAAACGGCAGCTTTGACGATGCCTTTGCTTCGTCAAAAATCGCCTTGGCAGACGCTTTAAACGCTGTTTATGACGATTCGCTCACTCTCTCAAGTTGGTATCTCACACAAATCGCCGATGACGAAATTATTTCGCCTGCCGACTCGGCAAGCAATATTTCCGCAGTCACAAAGCAACAGGTGCAGGATTGCGCCGACCTGCTCACACTTGACACTATCTATAAGCTTGTCGGAAATAAGGAGGGCGAATAATTATGAATATCAACGAAATCAAATCCGATATTTTAAACGAAAAATATTATAAAATCAATCACCCGAGCGGACTCACCGTTTATGTTCTTCCCAAGGAAAACTATTCGTCGGCTTACGCCGTTTTCGGCACAAAATACGGCTCTATCGACACTCGCTTTAAGCGTTCCGACAGCGATAAATGGACAGAGGTGCCGGAGGGTATCGCTCATTTTCTCGAGCACAAACTTTTTGAAAGTGAGGATTTGGACGCTTTTGAAAGATATGCAAAAACAGGCGCCAGCGCAAATGCCTATACCTCGTTTGACAAAACCTGCTATCTTTTCCAATGCAGCAGTAATTTTAAGGAGAATTTAAAAATTCTTCTCGATTTTGTTCAAAATCCTTATTTCACACCGCAAACCGTGCAAAAGGAGCAGGGAATTATCGGTCAGGAAATCACAATGTATTATGATGTTCCCGGCTGGATGAGCACTTTCAATCTTTTGCGTTGCCTTTATAAAAATCACCCGGTCCGCATTGATATTGCAGGCACCGTCGATTCAATCGCACAAATCACAGACAAGCTCCTTTACGATTGCTACAACACATTCTATAATTTGCACAATATGGCTCTTGTCGTTGTCGGCAATGTCACAAAGGATGATGTGCTTTCCGTTTGCGATGAGTATTTAAAGCCTGCCTCGCCGCTCTCAATTGAAAAATCGTTTGAGGACGAGCCTCGCGATATCGTCAAGAATTATGACGAATATCATCTTGCAATGAGCGTCCCGCAGTTCTCGTTCGGATATAAGGAGGCTTGCGAAAAGCCGCTCCCGACATATAAGGAATATATCGAAACTTCGATTTTGCTTGATATTATCAGCGGCAAAACCTCGCCGCTTTATCAGGATTTATTCCAAAAGGGGCTTATCAATTCGTCATTCTCAAACGAATATTTCATCGGCTACGGCTATGAAACTGTTTTGTTTGAGGGCGAAAGCGAAAATCCGCAGGCTGTTGCCGATGCGCTTAAGGCAGAAATTGCACGCGTTAAAAAAGACGGCATCGACTGTGAACTTTTCGAGAGCGTTCGCCGCTCAATGTACGGCAAGGAAATTATGATGTATAACGATATTGACAGTGTTGCAAACTCAATGATTACCTGCGATTTCAACGGATGGAATATGTTTGACGCAATGGATATTTATAAAAATGTCACCGTGTCCGACCTTGAAAAGCGCCTTTCAAATATGATGTTTGAGCAATACAGCGCTTTGTCGGTCGTAAAAAATAAAGATTAATCGAGGATAGTTTTATGGATGCTACTCATGTTCAGTTTGACGGCTTGGGAATATCTTTTGATTTGCCGTCGGTCGCTTTTTCAATCGGCAATTACCAAATCCATTGGTACGGCATAATTATCGCCTTCGGCTTTGCACTTGCAGTGCTATACGGCGGCAGAATGGCGTATAAATGGAAAATGAGCCTTGACGGTATGACAGATGTCCTCATTTGGGGCACAATACTCGGAATAATTTGCGCAAGGGTATACTATGTTGCTTTTGAATGGGATTATTATTCTCAGCATTTAAGCGAAATTCCCGCCATTTGGAACGGTGGAATAGCGATTTACGGCGGAATTATCGGCGCGCTTATCGGTGCCGCAATTGGCTGTAAAATCGGAAAAATCGACTTTTTCAATCTCCTTGATTTAGGCTCACTCGGCTTGCTCATAGGCCAGGGCATCGGCAGATGGGGCAACTTCTTCAATCAGGAGGCGTTCGGCACAAATACTCATACGGCACTGTTTCGTATGTGGTCGCCGAAAATCCGCGATACGCTTGCCGCAAGCGCAGATTTGCTTGCTTCAAAAGGCGTCACGGTTGACCCCAATGCCCCCGTTCACCCGACATTTCTTTACGAGAGTGTTTGGTGCCTTTTGAGTTTTGTAATTCTCCACCTTGTCGTAACAAAGGCAAGAAAGTTTAAGGGCGAGGTTTTCATTCTCTACGGAATACTTTACGGCTTTGAGCGTATGATTGTTGAGGGCTTGCGCACCGATTCGCTTTATGTCGGCAACACTTCAATCAGAGTTTCACAACTTTTGTCGGCAGTAATCGTTTTTGTCGCAATCGTTGCTTTTGCAATTTTGATGCGCAAATATTTGACAGATAAACTCCCTGCAAGACTTGCCGTTGCGGCGGTTGAGCAGTCATCGACAGATTTAAAAAATCCGTCGGATAATGCAAAATACGATAATACCGATGACAAAGATAACAAAAAAGATATTGATGAAAACGAGGAAATAAATAATGCAAATAATTGATGGTAAAGCTGTTTCAAAGGCAGTTAAGGAGCAGGTTAAGCAAAGATGCGAGGAGCTTAAAGCTCAGGGCATCACTCCCGGTCTTGCGGTTATTATCGTCGGCGACGATTCCGCATCGCAGGTTTATGTCCGCAATAAAGAGCGTGCCTGTGAGGAATGCGGCTTTTACAGCGTGAAATATGCTTTGCCTGCCGCAACAACACAGCAGGAACTTAATTCTTTGGTTGAAAAACTTAATAATGACCCTAAAATCAACGGCATTTTGTGCCAACTTCCGCTCCCCGAGCATCTCGACGATAAAGAGGTTATTAACCGTATTGACCCAATTAAGGATGTTGACGCGTTTCATCCGGTTAATGTCGGCGCAATTATGATAGACGATTATAATTTTCTCCCCTGCACACCGGCAGGCGTTATGGAGCTTATTCACTCAACAGGTGTTGAAATCAGCGGCAAAAAAGCTGTTGTTATGGGCAGAAGCAATATTGTCGGCAAGCCGATGTCAATGCTTCTTCTTCACGAAAACGCAACGGTCGAAATCACTCATTCAAAAACAAAAAATTTGGCTGATGTCACCAAAACAGCTGATATTCTTGTTGCCGCAATCGGCAAGGCAAAGTTTGTAACCGCCGATATGATTAAGGATGGCGCCGTTGTAATTGATGTCGGTATGGACAGGGACGAAAACGGCAAACTCTGCGGCGATGTCGATTTTGAAAATGTCAAGGACAAGTGTTCTTTTATTACTCCTGTTCCCGGCGGTGTCGGACCTATGACTATTGCAATGCTTATGCGCAATACTCTCACTGCCGCAGAAATTCAAAACGGCATTAAATAATTTTTAATTCACGAGGTTTGTTATGACTCTTCAGGAAAAGACGGTCGAAAAACTGATAGAAAATAATTATCATATTGCCTTTGCCGAATCATGCACAGGCGGTATGTGCTGTGCCGCACTTGTCGATGTCGCAAATGCATCAAGGGTGCTCGATATGTCGTTTGTCACCTACGCAAATGAGGCAAAAATCAAACTTCTCGGCGTAGATGAAAATACAATCAATACTCACGGCGTTGTTTCCGAGCAGGTGGCGCGCGAAATGGCATGCGGCGTTTGCAAAACTGCCAATTGCGAGGTCGGCGTCGGCGTCAGCGGCATTGCAGGTCCAACCGGCGGCACGGACACAAAGCCGGTCGGTATGGTCTGCTTTGGATTTTGCGTCAATGGCAACACCGTTTCATATACAAAATATTTTGGCAATATCGGCAGAAATAATGTCCGCACCCGGTCAATGAACTTCGTTTTTGAAACTTTGCTCAAACTTCTTTAATATTACACTTGATTTTTTCATCACTTTTTAGTAAAATATAACCCGATGCCGATAGAGTTCGTTTGCAAACAGCGTTCGCCGCTCCTTGGCTCAAAGCAAGTGAAAAATTGAATAAATGCTGATATGGCTCAGTTGGTAGAGCAGCTCATTCGTAATGAGCAGGCCGTCGGTTCGAGTCCGACTATCAGCTCCAAAACCTGCGTAAACACGGCGTTTTCGCAGGTTTTTTCTTTTTTGGAAAGTAAAAAAGACTTTTTGAAAGTCCAAACAGTATAGAGTTTTTATAGTTATATACAGTTGCTTTATGATGATAGAATTGATATAATAGAACAGTGAAAGGACGTGTTACTGTGACACCGCTTGAAAAAGAATTTACTAAAGAATTACTTGATAATGTCGCCGAAATGAAACAATATGGCTATAATCCAACCATTTATACAAGAATGATTAGCGAAAACGGTGCTGTAAATGCAGCAAAAAAATTAGTATTGAAAGATGTGCAATCAAGTGGTTTTGCAACTTTAATAATGATTAACAAACTCGAACTGTCCGCAGAGGCGTCCGTAATTAAAGACAAGTACAAAGTTTTGTTTACAGATGCAGAAATTCAAAACAGCAAACGAAAACTAAAAGAAGCAAATTTCTGTTTCGATAAGTTAACTTAAACATTTTTTAACGGGGAGTTTTATATGCAACTTTGCCCAAGATGTAATCATGAATTCCGCAAAGGCGATAAATTTTGCCCTATGTGTGGCTTGAATCTATATAGTCAAGATTTAAACAAGCTAAGGCTTAATGATGATCAAAATGAATTTTATTACAATCCGCCGGGAGTTAATTCAATTACACAAAAATCAAAGAAAGAATTTGCTTATTCTTATAATCTGGATTCTAAACCTATAAGACAGACGGCATTCAAAACATTAGGTCTAAAGAATTTGTTAAAAAATAATAACGATTATCATCATTGCAATAAAAAAGCTATTTTAGAAATAGAAGAAATGATTGAAAAGAATGAACAAATAGTTTATGCCTTAACAGGAAACTTGTTTATAGAAAATTTAACAGGTGAAAGCAAATCGTTCGGATATGTTTCCAGTATTGGTAATAGTAACTTTACTGTTGTTCAAAGTAATGGCTATTATCGCAGCGGAGTGATTTGTATTACAGATAAAAGGACGATATTTGTTACTAATAGCGATAAATTCCATTCGGTTAGAGAATTTTCAAATAGAGAAGTTATTGATGTTTTGTTGGATAAAATGTTTAAAGCCGGAAGATTAAAAATTCAGACATCTAAGGGTAGTTTTGTGTTGAGCATTTTTAAGTATGAAAATGCTCAAAAATTTTTACAGATTATCAAAACACATATGATGACGCCGTAAGCGAAATTGATAAAACAAATTGAATATAAAGAATACAAAGACCGTGGGCTTAAAAACTCACGGTCTTTGTAAATATGGGGGAAAGAAAAGTAGAAAGCTGATTTATGCAACATCGGTATACGATATTTCCTCACTGTATTCATCGCTCAGTGCAAGGTGAATATCAACTCCGACGCTGTCCGAAAGGTTTTTCAAAATATCAATAAAATCGTCAATATTTGAATTTTCACAAAAGCCCTTGCAATTTGTGGTGTCAATAAAAATGTCTGTCAAATCATAGTTTGCGGCACAGAGTCCGGCAAAAAAGCCATAAAGCTGTTTGGCTGACGATATGCCGTAATCGTCAAGGTTGATGTGTCTGACAGAGAAGGGGAGAAACTTTGAAAGCTTGCTGCCGTATTCAACAAACACAATATTGCCTTTGCTTTGTTCTGAGGTGTAAACGGCTGTTTCTGTCAATATCCTTGTTTTGCCCGTTCCCTTTTGTCCCGAAATGTAGTCTAACATTTTCATTTTCCTTTCTGCAAATACTTTTTTGCTAACCTTTGACTACATAGTACAGACTAATTGCGAATTGCAAAAGAATAAACTATAAATCTATTGTGAAAATAATATTAATTACCTGTTACGGCATAACAGTTTATTCATTTTTTGCTATTTCTATGCAGCCGAGTGATTTTTTTAAAATCAGCGCCTTAACCCTTTCCTTTGCCCGCATTATATAATGTAATAATATTATGCTGCCGTATAATGCGTAAATCCAAACGGTTATTGCCGACCATTTATCAAGTGCAATGTTAGCGGCGAAAAATAAAATGTACCTCAAAACGCAATATAATATGTTTATATATTGCATTATTTTATATCCTCGTTTTTTATTGACAAGATTAATGTGTACTTGCATTGCAAAAATCGGTGCGCTCATCAAAATGAAATATCGCAAAAAGTATGCCGCACCAAAGCCGAATCCTGCCGCTTGGTAAAAGCCGTCGGCGCAAAAAATATACAGTGCAAGCATTGTCGCCGCGGCGAGTTTATACGCGGTGTCGGTTCTGCGCTTTTTCTTTTTGATGATGTAAAAAATTATCACGCCGAAATAAAACAATGCTACACAATCCGCCGCAATCATAACGGCGAGCGAAAATGCTCTTTTGCCGAAAAATTCGGTGATAAAATCGTTTATTGTTGTTATGTATATCGGCGACTCAATTGTGCATTTGTTCGTAACGGCGATTATTCTCAAATTGATTTCGTCGCCGCTTTTTGCTCCGTATAAATCCGCAATATAGTAGTATTCTCCCATATAATTTTTGTCGCTTTTTTTACTGCGGCATATCACTTTGCCTTTTGTAAAAGCGTCAACCCTGCCGCCTCTTATTTTGAATACGAGCTTTGCCTTGTCATAGTCGCATTTTCTCACCGTCGCCGTTATCGTGTCGCTGTCCTTGATTTTATATCCGCTCGGTATAATTTCACTGCCGCCGATTTCGCATCTCAACGCTGTGCGCGACGGCTCACTTTTTCCGAATGTGTTTTCGTTTTGCGCAAAAATGCCGCAAATCAAAGTGATGGCGATAATTAATGCCGTCACTGCAATTGCCGCTCTCTCCTTATTTTTGATGATTTTTTTCAACTTTTCTATTACAATTCCTCCAAACGCTTGCTACAAAAATTTATGCTCCGTCACCGACCGATATTACTTTTTGCCGTCTTGCTTTTTATTATTTCAAGATTGTTTTTAATTCTTTTGTCATCGCTCATTTTTGCCGCCTGCTCTTCAAGCTCCTCGGCACGGCTCAAAAGACCTATGTTGTATGCTCCGATTGCGCCCAAATCATACAGAGAATAGTTCCAACAAAAATCCTCGTTTATATATGTTTCAGGCTTTTCCTTAATTTTAAGTGCCTCATTCACCATACAGTATGTCAGCTCATAGTCGCCTGTGTCATATCCGAGCCACGCAAGTTCCGCATATCCTTCGCGGACATACGGTGCTTCGCCGATTGCCCTGAAAAGCCAAATCTTAGCATTGTAATAATCACCCTTTGCCTTGTATGCTCTTGCAATATATCTCATCGATGCTGCGCGTTCGTCACTCCATTTTGCGTTTGGCATTTCAAGGTGGTGCGTCAGCGTTTTTATGCAATCGTCCCATCGTCCTCTGAACATATACTCACGGCCGAGGTAATGCATGTTTCTGTCATCCTCGGGCGACTCCTCAACCGACATTTCAAGCAAAGCCAAATATTGTGCGCGTGATTTCGTTTTGTCGGGGTGATGTTCAAGCGTTATTTTGTCGCATATTGCATAATTGTCGGGCAAATCGCCGCTGTATTCAAGCACTTCGTGAACAGGGTGCACCCATTTAAAACCGTGCCGAGCGTGTATTTTTTCATACCAAAATGAAACACCGGGCGTTCCGTTTTCATTAAAACTCCATGTGTATTTGTATTTTGCACGCGTGGTTATGCCTTTTTGCCACTTTTTCTCAAGCTCCGTTCGCCAGCCGTCGTTGAAATATTCGTCAAGGTCGGTGCAAACGCAAATGTCCGCATCGTCGGGTACAAGTGACAGCGATTTGTTTCGCGCCTCGTCAAATCTCCACGGATTGATTTTGATTTCGCTCACTGTTGCGCCAAGCTCTTTCAAAATTTTCACGCTGTCATCACTCGAGCCTGTGTCGGCAACAAAAACACCGTCCGCCTCGCTCATTGATTTCATCCATCTGCGCACAAATTTTTCCTCGTTTTTGCATATTGCATATACATATATTTTCATATTCTCACCTCATAAAATATGTAAAAGGGGAGTTGCCTCCCCTCTGCCGTCAATAAGTCTCCCCAAAATGCTTATCATCGGCTTTTATGCAAGCTTGGCAATTACAAGCTGTGCCGCAACAGCGCTTGTGCCGCCTGCATTTTGTGTCAGCGTGATGCCGGTTGTGCTCGCTTGGGGGTTGATAACGCTTATTGCATCATTCGCAGCAAGCGGTAATATTGCAAATCCGACGATTTGTGTGTTTTCGCCTGCCTTGCCCACCGTGGTGTATGCAATCGGCGTGTTGTTTACCGTCAGTTGCAACTGACCGCCCTCGGTTGTGCTTGCTTGGAACATTACAAGGTAATTGCCTGCCGTTGTAACCGTGAATACCGACGGAGAAGTTACGGTTATATCGCTTGTTTTCGTTGCTGTTGTCGGAAAATCAATCGGCTCATTCGGGGCAATAGCTATTGCGTTGTCTGTCGGCATAAGTGCATAAAATGTTGCGTAGGAGCTTAATCCCGATTCTCCTGCCGGCCCCGTCGGACCTGTTGGACCTGTCGCACCTGTCGCACCTGTCGCACCTGTTGCGCCTGTTGCACCTGCCGGACCTGCAATACCCTGCGGGCCTGTCGGTCCTGTAGCACCCGTTGCACCTGTCGCACCTGCCGGACCTGCAATACCTTGCGGACCGGTCGGTCCGGTTATACCTGCCGAACCGTCAGGACCGGGTATGCCTTGCGGACCGGTTGGTCCCTGCGGACCCGGATAGCCTTGGATACCCTGAACACCCTGCGGACCCGTCGGACCCATCGGACCGGGAATGCCCGGACACGGCGGCGCAGGCGGAGGACAAGGCGGCACAGGCGGAGGACAAGGCGGTGCCGGCGGACACGGACAGCGCGTCAACCCCATTCGCTCGTTTGCGTTGTAAATAGTAATATTGACTGCCTCCTTTAGTTTATTTGTGCGCTCAAATTCTAACAATTTCTGTTGCGCACATTACATTCTATTCGTTGTATCAACAAAAAGTGACAAAATTTGCCGATTGTAGAGTTTCACTATTGAAAATTAAGTTGTAATTTGATATAATTTTATCGTTATAATTTTAACAATGTTAGGAAGTGTTCGTATGGCAAAAATAATTGCCGTTGCAGGCAAAGGCGGCGTAGGCAAAACCTCAATTTCAGCCGCAATCGTTAAACTGCTTGTTCAAAAATATCCCGATAAAAAAATTCTTGCAATTGATGCCGACCCGGCTGTAGGACTTTCGACAGCACTCGGTATTGATGTCAAAATGACCATTGACGATATTCGCAAGGAAATTGTGGAAACTGTTGAGGACGGTCAAACAAAAGCCGCTATCGAGCTTTTGGGCGATGCAAGATACAAAATTTTCGACGCTCTCGTTGAAACCGACGGCTTTGCATTTATAGCAGTCGGCAGACCGGAAAGCGCAGGTTGCTATTGCAAAATCAATTCTTATTTGAAAGAGGTTATCAGCCTTATTTCAAACGATTTTGATTATGTTGTTATCGACGGTGAGGCAGGCATTGAGCAAATCAACCGCCGTGTTATGGAAAAAGTTACACACCTTCTTCTTGTCAGCGACGCAAGCAAAAAGGGAACACAGGTTATCTCAACCATCAAATCGGTTGCCGATGAGCTTGTTATGTATGAAAAAATCGGCGTAATCATCAACAGACTCCCCGATGAAAGCGTCATTCCTTATATCAACACAAACGGCATTCCCGTTTTATCTTATATTCAAAACGATTCAAACCTTGCTGTGTTTGATATTGAGGGCAAAAATATCACAACACTCCCGGATGATTCAAATATCGTAAAGGGTGTTAAAGAGGCACTTGAAAAAATAGATATTATTTAGTTCGGCAAAAGGAGTAGAAGGTAAGATTTATGAAAGATTTAAAACATTTAATCGAGTTTGAAAATTTGCTTCAAGAGGCAAATAACGAGCTTGTTCAGCAGGCAAAGGCAGACGGCAAAATCGCTCTCGGTTACACTTGCTACCATATTCCGGAGGTGTTGCTCAATCTACCCGGTTGTTTCAGCACAAGGCTGCGCGCACCGCGTACAGGCTCGCTTGATATTGCTACATATTATATGAGCTCTTATCTCTGCGGCTATTCAAAGGCACTTGTTGAGCGCGGTATTGAGGGCGGTTATAATTATCTCGATGTTCTTATCGGCTCGGAGTCCTGTTCAGAAATGAACCGTGCTTATGAGCATTTCGAACTTCTTAATCTTGTTAACAATCCGAAATTCTTTGTTTCAATTGCGGATGTTCCGTTCAAAATTATGCCGCACACCGTTAAGCACTTTAAGCAACAACTTCAAATCAAGTTGCTTGACAAAATTCACGATGTTTACGGCATCGACATCAGCGACGATGCAATGCGCAAGGCTGTTGAGGAGCATAATGAGGTTTGCCGCCTCATTACCGAAATAGGTGAATACAGAAAAGAGGATAATCCGCGCATAACCGGCTACGAGTTCCATGTTATCAACCTCGTGTCTTATGTTTGTCCTAAGTATCTTATTATAGATAAGCTCAGAGAAACGGCAGAGGAGCTTAAAACACGCGAGCCGGATATTAAAAAGAACTTCCGTGCAAAGGTTGTTGTTGTCGGCTCTGAAATGGATGACCCCGATTTTACAAAACTTATGGAAGAGTCGGGCGCTCTCGTTGTTGCCGACAGATATTGCTTCGGCTCACTCCCCGGCAGAGAGGAAATCAAGCTCACCGATGACGGCGATGTCCTCGAGCAAATCATTCTTCACTATATGCACACAAGTCAGTGTCCGCGTTATATGAGCCATGATAAGGTTGTCGGCAGAAAGGAATATGTCCGTCAGCTCGTCAACGATTATCATGCCGACGGCGTAATTTACGAACAGCTTAAGTTCTGCGAGTATTGGGGCTACGAAAGAGCGCTTGCTTCGCATATCGTTTCAAATGACTACGGCATTCCTACCGTCACCGTAGACAGACAGTACACAGCAAATGCGTCGGGTCAGTTAAGAACAAGAATTCAGGCGTTCGTAGAAAGCCTTGAAATAAAGAAAATCCAAAAAGCACAAAAGGCAAGGGAGGCGGCTGTAAATGATTAATTTCAAAGAATTATGGCGCAACAAGCCAAAAAATTTGGGCAAACTGCATGAGGATAAAACAGGTATTCTCAAGCACAGAGAGTGGCGCGGCATTGCCGACACGCTTTATGACTATTACAGATGGCTCGTAACTTGGAAAGATATGGGCGTAATGGTTGCAAAGGCTCCCGTTTCAACGGTTAAGGGCCTTTGGAATTATCGTTGGATGGCAAGCTATCTTTCGGCTCCCGCTTGGATTGACCGCCACACCGAGGGCTTGCGCGGTCCGCAGTTGAAAATGACTCATCTCCATATGAACGGTCTTGTTAAGCCCACAACGGATATGATTAATTTTCTCCTTGCAAACGATAAGCATTTTCACCCAAATTCAAAATGGGCAGATAAAACAGTCAATGTTGACGAAATTTTTTCTTCGGAGCTTATGGCGGGTTTCCCGGGATTAAAGGATAATCATGTGTCTACCATACCGATTTTCCTTTCCTCAATGGTTGACCAAAATATCACTCCCCCTTATCTCGATATTACAGAGAGCTACGGCGTTCCTGCCGATGTTTGTCCGCTTCCGTCTGCCGAGGCAGGCGTTGCGATTAATGACGATTATCCTATCGTCGGCAAGTGCTCTGTTACCTGCAATATGCCGTGCGACGGCTCGGTTATGAACTCCGCTTATATCGACAGACGATTTGATATTCCCACCCATGTTATCAATGTTCCTCTTCGTTATAATGAGGAGGAGGCACAGGAATACGCCGTTGAAGAGGTTAAGGAGTGCATCAAATTCATCGAGCGCGAAATGAATACCAAGTTCAATTGGGACGCATTCTTCGCCGCAATGAAAAATTACAATAAACAGCTCGATTACGAAGTCCAAAAGTGGGATGTCAATAAAACCGATTATCCCCAAATGACAGGTGCAACATTCTGGCTTTACCGCTTGTTCTATTTCCACATTTCGGGTGGTATGGATAAGCGATTCCTTAAAATTGATAAAAAGGTAAACCGCATTATGCTTAAAGCGTATGAGAAGAAAACTCCTTGTTCAAAGGAAATGCGCCACAGAGCAATTGTTTGGTCTTGTCCTGCAAACTATTATACAAGCCTTGCAAACTGGCTTGAAAATTGCTGGGGCATCAATGTTGTAATGGATATGGAAACAATGATTTCCTATATTAAATACGATACCGAGGATAAAGAGGCGGCTCTTGCCACCTACGCAAAAACCCTACAGCGCACAACAATGCGTAAGCATACTAAGGGCGGCTATCAAAATGTTGTTGACGAGCTTTGGCGCATCGTCGAGGAATATAATGCCGACACCGTTATTATGTATGAACAGATTTCCTGCAAGGGTATGGACGGTCTCAACGGTATTTTTGACGATCAGGCAAGAGAGCGCGGCATCAATTTCATTTGGGTTCCGCAGGACCTTATGGACCCGCGCACAATTTCACGCCGCGATATGCGTGAGCATATCAACAAGTATATGACCACCGTTCTCCAAGAGGAGCCGGTTGACCCAACTCTTGTTGATTTTGACGATACCCTCGCGTGGTAATCATACTTTATTTTCAATTTTTCCGAAAGGTTATGGTGAATATTATGAAATATTTCGGCGGTTGTGATGTTGGCTCAACATATACAAAATGCGTTATTTTAGATGAAAACGGCAAAATTGTTGCCGATGTAACAAACAGAAGTAAAATCAATCCCGTTCAGTCGGCTGAAATCGCACTTAAGGACGCTTGCGACCAAGTCGAGGGCTTGACTCCCGAAAAACTTACTTATCTTATCGGCACCGGCTACGGCAGAAACAAAGTTCCTTTTGCAGATGAAAATATCAGCGAAATCAGCTGTCACGCCATGGGCGTTCATGTTACAAATCCAAGCGTTAAAGCTATTATCGACATCGGCGGTCAGGATGTTAAGGGCATCGCCATTGACACCGACGGCACAGTTAAAAACTTCGCTATGAACGATAAGTGCGCAGCAGGTACAGGCAGATTCTTTGAGGCTATGGCTCATGCGTTTGAAATGTCACTTCCGGAATTTTCAAAGCTGTCACTTAAAGCAAAAAATACAATTCCGATTACCGCTCAGTGTACCGTTTTCGCAGAGTCCGAGGTTATCTCGCTTGTCGGCGAGGGCAAACCTATGGATGAAATTGCCGCAGGCATCGAGCTTGCCGTTGCAAAGCGTTGCTTTGTTATGGCTAAAAAAGCAGGCGCTACCGACAGCATTACTCTTACGGGCGGCTGTGCAAAGAATGACGGTTTGAAGCAGGCTATCGAAAAGGTTTTGAAAATCAAGGTTGTTGACCTTGCAATCGACCCACAGCTTATGGGTGCTCTCGGCGCCGCAGAATATGCAAGACAAAAAGGCCTTGCAAAAGCTTATTAATAAAGAGGTGCAATATGAAATTTTTTAAAATTTTAGGCAAACTTTTTGCAGCGTTTCTCGCTCTTTTCGGCGCAACCTTTGCGGTTTATTGGTTCAATCTCGATATGAAACTTGTTCGCAAGTTTTACGATGCCGTTCAACCGCATTACGACAATCTCGAAAAGGACAGAAAACTTTAATGAATTTTTTTGATTCTCTGATTTCGGATGTCAACGATATTTTGGCACCCCTTCAAAAGCAAGAATATCCTTTGTCGGATTTGTGGCAGGATATTGGCAAAAACGAGCTTATTTTGTACCGCGACTGTGCGTTTGAGCTTGAGGGTGTCGGCTTTAATCTTGTGAGCGACAAACCGCTCAACGGTGATAAAATCATTGTTGTCGGCAAGGACTTGGACGAAATCACCGCAGATACAAAATTCGCCCGCATTTCGTTTATTCAAACCGATGATGTCGGCGACGATCAAAAGGCGTATAATCTTATTCGTAAAATCGAGTATGCAAAATATCATTATTTTCCCAAGGGATATATGATTCGCACCTCGTCCGGCACACATATAGAGAATATACGCGTTTCAAAGTCCGCGCTGTCGCAGGGGCTTAATTTTCAAAAGGCAGGCTCTGTTCTCGCCGAAAAATATAAGGAAAACGATGCGGTCAAGGCTGTTCAAATCGTTTATATCACCGATAAATCGGTAGATTTTAAACAGCTTGAAAAACTCGCGGCAAAGAATTACGATATCACCGAAACGCTCAACCATATTATGCAAAATATCAAATTCGATTGCGCCGCCTGTAACCTCAAACCTATTTGTGATGAGGTTGAGGGTATGCGCGAATTGCATTTTAAACATTCCGGTATGAAATAATTATATTTACTCAAAAGCAGTGCAAATTCAAGTATTTTGCACTGCTTTTTTGCACTTATTTTTTCCAATATTCAAAAAGCCCTTGAAAACCTACCGAAATGGTGGTATATTATATTCATAAAGTTTTTCAAAAGGATTGATAAAATGAAAATTTCAACAAAAGGGCGTTATGCGTTAAGAATGATGCTTGACCTTGCCGAAAACCAACATGACGGCTATGTTTCGCTAAAGGATATTGCGGCTCGTCAGGAAATTTCAAAAAAATATCTCGAGCAAATCGTTGCAATGCTCAATAAGCCGGATATTCTCAAAACAAACCGTGGCTATCAGGGCGGCTATCGCCTTGCAAAATCACCGGATAAATATACTGTCGGCGATGTTCTTCGTATTACCGAGGGAGGTCTTGCGCCCGTTGCCTGCCTTGAGCAAAATCCGATGCAGTGCGACAGAGCCGATTCCTGTGCAACCTTGCCCGTTTGGCAGGGCTTAAACAAGGTCATTAATGAATATCTCGACAGCATCACGCTTCAGGACATTATCGACAGGCAAACAGAAATGTATTCTTATGAATATATAATCTAATTTCGAGAGTGAAGTTGTGCTTTGCGTACAAACGTTTCACTCACTCAGCTGAGTCAATTAGCTCAGCCGGCGGCAGGGCAACCTGCCTTTTTCATTATTGCCCATTTTTTCTCGGGTTGAAAGGGTTATGCTATTATGATTGATTCAAAAAGAATTTTGCAAAATTTTAAAGAGCTTGTGTCGCTCGACAGTCCGTCGCTTGATGAAAGACTTGTTTGCGAATATATAAAAAAATATCTTAAAAATCTCGGTATTGATGCCGTTGAGGATAACGCTGGTGAAAAAATCGGCGGCACAACAGGCAATCTTTATGCTTATTTGGACGGCACAATAGACGGCGAGAGCGTTCTTTTCGCCGCTCATATGGACACGGTCGAGCCATCAAAGGGCAAAACGGCTGTTGTTCATTCTGACGGAACAATTACCTCCGACGGCACAACTGTTCTCGGCTCCGATGATTTGGCAGGCGTTGTTGCTATCTTGGAGGCACTCACCTGCATTGTCGAAAATAATATACCGCATCCGCCGATAGAAATTATTTTCTCTGTCTGCGAGGAAAAATACTGCTGGGGTATGAATGCTTTTGATTTCGGAAAAATCAAATCAAAACAGGCTTATGTTTTCGATTTAGACGGCGAAATCGGCTCTGCCGCAAACTCCGCGCCGACAATTCTTTCATATACGGCAAAATTTATCGGCAAATCGGCACACGCAGGCTTTGCCTCGCACCTTGGCATACATGCCGTCAAGGCTGCCGCTCTTGCTGTCACCGAAATTCCGTGCGGCGCAATCGACGAAGGCGTTACTGCCAATGTCGGCATTATAAACGGCGGCACGGCAACAAATATTGTGCCCGATTTGTGCACCGTGACAGGTGAAATCCGCAGTTTCTGCGACAAAACTGCCGATGTCAAATTCGACGAGGTTAAAACAATTTGCCAAAATGCCGCGTCAAAGCTCGGCGCAATCGTCGAATTTGAGACAAACAGATGTGTTGTTGCGTTTGATGTTGATGAAAATGCACCCGTTTGTCAAAAGTTTGCGTCTGCCTGCAAATCACTTTTGCTTAACTGTGAGCTTGTGTCAACCTTCGGCGGAAGCGACAACAATGTTTTGTTTGGTCATTCGATAAGAGGTCTTGTCGTTTCAACCGGCATGCATAATTGCCACAGCGTTAATGAGTACACAACAACAAAAATGCTCACCGATGCCGCAAGTCTTGCGCTTGAACTGATGAAATAAGGAATTTTGCTTATGAAAAATCCACTTCACTATCAGCTTTCCGATTATGATTGCGGACCGACTTCGGTTTTAAACGCCGTTGCCTATTTGTTTGAGCGTGAGGATATTCCCCCGGAAATATTGCGCAATGTTATGCTTTATTGCCTTGACTGCCATTCGTTTGACGGCGCACCCGGTAAGCTCGGCACTTCAACTTCGGCTATGATGTTTTTGTCGAATTGGCTTGATAATTTCGGCAGAGTCGGCATTATGCCCATTTCCTCATCATATCTTGCAGGCGACAGGGTTTATCTCGGCTCTGCAAGCAGTATCAACGATGCGCTCAAACGCGGCGGTGTTGCCGTTGTGCGCCTTTTTTATGACAAGTGGCACTATGTTTTGTTTACGGGTATTGATGATAAAAATATCTATCTTTTCGACCCGTACTACCGCACCGAACCGTTTAATGAGAGCGATATTAAAATAGTTCTCGACAAGCCGTTTGAATACAACAGAATTGTCCCGATTGAATATTTCAATTCGCTCGATGAAAAACTCTATTCGCTTGCGTCGCCCGATTTGCGCGAGGCTGTTATAATTTTTAATCAAAAAACAAAAATTACACAGGAAGATACTGTTGAATATTTCATATAAATATGCCATAATGTAATAAACAAGCTATCCACCACATTTATCCCAAAGGGGCTGATTCTTATGCGTAATCACGAAGTTGTTACCGCACACCGCCTTTTAGACGAAAAGGGCGCTTTGATTGAGCCGGGCTGGAGCAGGAGCCTTGTTCAAATTTATGACAGAAACGATATTAAAAAACGCAAAACACGCATCAAAGAATGGGATTATTACTATGTAATGTCTCATTCAAACAAAATTGCGCTTTGTCTTACGATTTCCGATTTGAGCTATCTCGGCATGGCAAGCGTTTCAATCGTCAATCTTGAAAATGCCACCGAGCATACTGATTCGATTATCGTGCCGTTCACCATGGGCAAAACAAATCTTCCGCCGACCTCCGCAGTCGGTGATGTCAAATTCAAAAACAAAAAGCTTGCAATGGAGTTTTTGAATAAGGGCGATTACAGAGTTTTGCGCGTCGATTATCCCGAATTTGACGGCGGCAAGGGCTTGCGTGCAAATGTCAAACTAACCGACGAGCCGCAGGATTCCATGGTTATTGCCACTCCGTGGGCAGAGGATAAAAAAGCGTTTTATTACAATCAAAAAATCGACTGCCTGCGTGCTTCGGGTAAAATTGAATATGACGGACAGCTGATTGCTCTCGACAGGGAACTTGATTTTGCAGGACTTGATTGGGGCAGGGGAGTTTGGACATATGACAATGTTTGGTATTGGGGTTCCGGCTCCGGCCAGGTTGACGGCGTGCCGTTCGGATTTAATATCGGCTATGGTTTCGGCGATACCTCCGCCGCAAGCGAAAATGTCATTTTTTATGACGGCGTCGCCCATAAATTCGATGATATAGTTTTCAATATCAGCGACAATTTTACCGACCCGTGGACATTTAAATCGTCTGACGGCAGGTTTGATATGGATTTTGTCCCGATTATAGACAGAAATGCCCTTGTAGATGCAAAAATCATTGTCACCGATCAGCATCAGGTTTTCGGCAAAATGAGCGGCACCGCAATGCTCGACGACGGCAGAAAAATTCAGCTTAAGGATTTTCTTTGCTTTGCCGAAAAAGTACACAATAAATATTAATTCACCATCACCGCTCCGCCGATTACTCGGTCGTGCGGTGATTTTTTTCATAAAGTTAACATTATTGTTACTTGACTTTTACTTTATTTTATAAGATACTATATCTGTGAAAGTTTGGACTATATTTATTTAAAGAGGTAGTATATGGGAATAAGTAACATAATTAATTTAATCGGCGGACTCGGTCTGTTCCTTTTCGGAATGCGCCATATGAGCGACGGATTGAATCAGGTTGCCGGTAATAAAATGAAAGTTCTCCTCGAAAAGCTCACACGAAACAGATTTAAGGGTTTTTTGCTCGGCGTGCTTGTCACTGCGGTTATTCAGTCATCATCCGCCACAACCGTAATGCTTATGGGCTTTTTGAATGCAGGCATTATGGATTTGGCACAGGCGACGGGCGTTATCATCGGAGCCAATATCGGCACAACCGTTACTGCAATACTTATTGCCATTGATGTTTCGGCAATTGCTCCGATATGTATTATCATCGGCGTTATAATGTCGATGTTTTGCAAAAAACAAACGCAAAAATATATCGGTCAGATTATTCTCGGATTCGGTATTCTTTTCTTCGGATTAAAATATATGAGCGGCGACTCCGCAATGGGTGCGCTTAAGGACAGCGAAGCTTTCCAAAGCTTTATCACAAGCGCAAACAATCCGTTTTTGGGTCTTGTTATCGGCATTATTATGTGCTCGGTTCTTCAATCGTCAAGCGCCGCAATCGGTGTTTTGCAGGTGCTCGCACTTCAAGGCTTGATGCCGCTTAATTTCGCTATTTATCTTATTATCGGCGTTAATGTCGGCTCGGCTACACCGCTGTTTTTGTCGTCAATCGGCGCAAAAACAAACGCCAAGCGTGCTGCGTGGATTTATTTCATCTTCGACTTTGTCGGAATGCTCATTTTCACCCCGGTTGCACTCCTTATTCCGCAATATACACAGTGGATTACCACTCTTTCCGACAACGGCTCAGTTCAGGTTGCAACGGCTCATATTATATTCAAAATAGTCACCGCCGTGTTCTTGCTTCCGTTTGTTCCGGTTATTGTTAAAATTTCCGAAAAAATCGTTAAAACAAAAGAGCACGAGTCTACACATCGCTTTACTTATATTGATAAAAAAGTTATCGATAATTCGTTTATCTCCGTTCTCCAAATCGGCAGAGAGGTTGAGCGTATGGCAAAGCTTGTGCGCGAAAACTTTGTTATCGCAAGCGAGGGCTTTTTGCACAACGATACTTCAAACGAGCGCACGATTAAGGACAATGAGGAGCTTATTAATTGGCTCAATCACAATATAACCGACTTTATGGTTACAGTCACCTCTCAGGAGTTGCGCGGCGATGTTTCCGAGTATATCGGTAAATTGTTCCATGTCATTTCCGACCTCGAGAGAATCGGTGACCATGCCGTTAATATACTTGAGCGCACCGAATATGCAATCGAGAACGAACTTGGCTTTACAGAGCAAGGTCTCAAGGAGTTTGATAAAATCTATCAAACCGACCTTGAACTTTTTGACCGTGCAATCGGCGCATTTGTAAACAAAAAGCTCCCCGATGAGGAGGAACACCAGCTTCATTTCCTCGAAGATGAAATCGACGCACTTACGCTCCAGGCGCAGGACAATCATGTTGAGCGTTTGCGCCAAAAGAAGTGCCATACCGCATCCGGCGTTGTCTATACAAAGCTCCTTCAGGATCTTGAGCGTGTCGGAGACCATTCATACAATATCGCTTGGGCAGCAAGAAAGGACAAGGATTTAATCAGACAGATTTAACGAGGCATTGCTATGAAAGACAGACGAAATACTGTTGACAAGTTAAAAACATTGCTTTTCGGCAAGGATTTGCGCATCACCAAAGGTGATGTGTTTCCTTCTGTGTATGATTATGATTTTTCGTCATATTATCCGCAGGAGGAGTATATTAAACTTCAGCGCGTGCCGAGCGATAATGTCTATGATATTCGCGATTTCGGAGCGGACTGCAATTCAGATGATAATGCCGATGCAATTAATTCTGCCGTTAAAGCTGCTAACGAGACGGGCGGAACTGTCCTTGTCAGCGGCGGCGATTATGTCACAACAACTGTCTTTCTGCTTTCAAATGTAACTCTTTTTATCGAATACGGCAGCTCTCTTTCGTCAAACAAAAACGGCGTCGGATATAATCACCTCGGCATTTTGCATTGCGACGGCGGCGAGAATATCACCCTCACCGGCGGCGGCAAAGTCAAGGGCAACGGCGAATATTTCGGGAGAAAGCCTTTGCTTGACGCTAATATGACGGAGCACCCCGATTGTATTGATGTCATTCAAATGCGCCGCGATTACAGGGCGCAAATCCGCTTTGCACATGAGAGCAAATACGGCGGACCTATTTATTTTAAAAATTGCCGCAATATCACGGTCAACAATTTTATAATCGAAAATGCCGCTCATTGGTCATTCAGAATCGAAAATTGCGACACCGTCAACATTTCGGATTTTATTATTAATAATAACCGCAATGTAGCCAACTCCGATGGACTTGATATTGCCGGCACTTCGAATTTGACGGCGGTGCATTGCTTTATTTCGACTGCCGATGACGGAATTTGTATTAAAAACGCCGTCTGGCTCGGCAATCACAGCGCGATGGAAAATATACATATTATGAATTGCGAGGTTATTTCGCGCGCCAACGCTTTCAAAATCGGGACGGAAACAACATTTGATATTCGCAATGTTCTTGTCGAGGATTGCTCGTTTTTGATGACGGATGTTTATCCCGGCACAGTCAGCGGAATTGCAATTGAATCTGCCGACGGCTCGTCCGTAAGCGATGTCACGGTGCGCAATGTTACGATGAACAGGGTAACCTGTCCGGTTTTTATTCGCCTTTGCAATCGCAACAGAGCGGCAGTGGTCACTTCCGAAAGTGCAAATGCCGTCGAATTTGGGCAAAAAAAGAAAAAAGGCGCCTCTGCACCTGCCGATGCGTTTGATATGCGCGGCGAGGTTAAAAACATAGTTATCGAAAATATAACCGCCGATAATGCCGAAATTCCGTGCATCATTGCAGGTTTTACTCAAAATAAAAAAACAAAATATGTCACCAATGTGACTCTCAAAAACTTCAACATCAAATATGCGCCTTATAAGGAGATTTATGACAAGCGTGCCTTCATCCCCGAGTACAGTGATGTCTATCCCGAGGCTTGGCGTTTCAGAAACCTGCCGGCATATGCCGTTTGGGCGCGCCATGTTAAAAATTTAAAGCTTCTTGATTTTAATTGCTCGTCACCGCGCAGCACATGGAAACAAGAGTATGTTATGGAAGATGTTATATAGCTTTTAAGCAGGATTGTCAAAATTCACGGCAATCCTGCTTTTTTAACATTTGTCTATTATTTTTTTGTACTTTTTATGGTAATTATTTAAAATATACAAAAAACGCTTGTAAAACTTTTTCAATTCTGTTAAAATAGTTTACAATGCAATGCTATGAAAAGGAGTAAGTTTAATGGAACATAAAAGATTAACTTACACAAATAAAGAACTTGGCGGCTACTTGGTTGGTATGTTCGGTCAAAACCTTATATACAACATTGTGGCAACGGGTCTTTATTTCTATTTCCAAAATGTTATCTGCCTGCCTGCTATGGCACTTGGCTGGATAATGACAATCGCCAGAGTATGGGACGCTATTAACGACCCTATGATGGGCACAATCGTTGATAAAACGAAGACAAAATGGGGCAAATGTCGCCCTTACCTCATCATTTTCCCGGGTATCATCGGTGTTGTAACCATACTCACATTTATTAACGGCAACTATGCAAACGCTACAACATCTGCTCAAAAAGCGCTTATCATCGGCTGGGCGGCTTTTTCCTATATCGCATGGGGAATGTGTTTTACCGTTTGCGATATTCCTCTTTGGGGTATTACCTCACTTATGACAGAGGATGAAAACGACAGAAGCAAAATACTCGGTCTTGCGCGTATGGTTGCAGGCGTCGGCGGTATCGGCGTTCTTGTTGTTCAAATTGCGCAGGCTCTCGGCACGGCTTTTGTCGGCAATCTTGATAAATCCGCTCCCGATTATGCCGAACTTGTTCAAAAAGCAAACCAAAAGGGCTTTATTATAACAGTTATTATTATGACTGTTGTCGCTTCAATTCTCTTTGAATTTGCGGGCATCGCTACGAGAGAGCGTGTTCAAAAGTCCGAAAAGAGCTATACTTTCAAAGAGAATTTCAAAATTATGTTCAGCAATAAGCCGTTTAGACAAATTCTTATCTCCGGCATTTTGAGAAGCCCTATTCAGCTTCTTATGATTGTTGCTATGACCCTTGTTACATATTACTATGCAAACGGCAACATTATGAACATTTTGGCTACCGATGCGTCGGGTAAGATTACGGGAATTAATTTCAAAATTTTAATCGGTCTCGGCTGTGTTGCCCTCGGACTTTTTGTAGGTCAGTTTGTCGCAATGGGTATAACTCCGCTTCTTATCAAAAAATTTGAAAAGAAAACCCTTTATAATTTCTATTCAATCGCAGGTGCAGTTCCGTTTGCACTTATCTATGTTTTCTTTAAAATTTCAGGCGGCGATTTAACAAGTACCGTTTGGTCAATCGTTACCGGTATTTGCATGCTCTTCGGTTCAGCCGCATTCGGTGGTATCAATGTTCTTCAATCGGTTATGATTGCCGACTGCGTTGACTATGAGGAATATTACAACGGCGTTCGTACCGACGGTGTTTTCTTCTCCGGTCAAAGCTTTATCACAAAGCTTGCCGCAGGCTTGTCAACAATTATTTCGTCGGTAGTTTATTCTATTGTCGGCTACAGCGGCAAAAATGTCGATATTCTTAATAAGGCAATCGCAAACGGTGAAAGCTTTATTACATATGACGGCGGTACCGGAAAAGGCAAATATGCCGCTGCAATGTTCTTTCTTATTTCAATTCCGCCTGCAATCGGCATGCTTTTGTCCGCTATCCCGACACTTAAATATGCCATGACCGATAAGGAACACGAAAATATTCTCGCTGAGCTTGTTTCACGCAGAAGAACTGCAAAGGAGAAGACAGACGCTGACTCGACAGACGCTCCGTCAACTCTCGACGCCGCATCAGCAGCGCTTGAGGATAATATGGATTCAATCGTCGAGGAAATCAATAATTTATAAATTCAAAGCGGAGGGCGCTTGTCCTCCGCATTTTTTTGCAAAATTTTCAAAAAAATTTGCACTAATTATAATTTATATATTAAAATTTCGCCCTAATCCAAATTTAGACATATTTGGAAAATGGGACAAAAAATTTGTTGACAAATGTATTTCGCTTTGTTACAATGGCAATATCAAATTTAAGCAAAGGAGGTAAAATTAAATGAGAACTTACAGAATGTACCCCGAACATATGGATTATCAGTCTGCCTTAAATATTTTTACCGACCTTGCGCATGTGTGTGACCTTAATGGGTGATTTTGCCTTTTAAGGAATATTAGTGTTACGGACATTTTGCCGTCGGTAGAAATACCGACGGCTTTTTTATGTTCGAAAAAAAGGAGAAACAATATGAGAATTACACCAATCACTCGGGAACAAAACAGCGTTCCCGTCTTTAAAAACATAGTCTACGGCCTGCGACTCGGCTTCAAGTGCGACAAAAACCTTTTCCTCGGTTATTTGCTTTCACAAATTATGGCAAACATTTTTTCAATGTATCTTCAAAACATTTTGTTTTTGAAAATCCTGCTTGAAGTTATCGACGGCAACGGCAATTTTGGCACATATGTCAAATATCTTGTTGCCTTTGTTGCATTTTCGTCTTTGATTTTAATTGCCGAGTGGATAGGCGCGCGTATGCATCAGTTTGCAACGAAAAAAGTGCTCAAAATCATCAACAATATGATTTTCAAAAAGGCAAACTCGCTCGATGTTTCGTGCTTTGAGGACCCTGCGTTTTACGACAAATATCAGCGCGCCGTTCTCGTTGTCACAAACAGCTATTTCGATATGATTTGCTATGACGCGGCGGACCTTTTGTCCGGTATCGTGTCGCTTGTCTTTGTTGTCGGTACCGTTGCCGCGATAAATCCCGTATATTTGCTTTTTCTTTTGCCGACAGTGTTCGCTTTCGCAGTTGACACTGCAAAGAGCAAATGCGTTTACAAGCGCGATTTGTCAATGACTTCAAACAACCGTATCAAGGCTTATATCCAGCGCACTGTTTTCCTGAAAGATTATGCAAAGGATTTGCGCACCTCAAACATTTTTGCCGTTTTGATGAATCGCTTTAAGGCGGCGATTGATTCAAATATCATGATTTTGAAAAAATACGGCGTTGCGCTTTTTGCCTACACAATGCTCATCACGCTCTTGTCGGAGTTTATTCCTATTATCGGCACATACGCCTTTGCCGGCAGAGAGCTTTTGCACGGCGCGCTTACGGTTTCTTCGTTCAGCGTTGTTGTGTCTGCCGTCAATTCGGTCAGATCGTCGATGTATCATGTAGTTGAAAGTTTTGATGAGCTTACGCAGATTGCGCTCTATTTTCAAAATCTCAAAGATTTCTTTGCGTACGAACCTAAAATCGTTTCGGGCGATAAAAAGGCAGGCGCATTTGAAAGCATAGAGTTCAAAAATGTTTCGTTCAAATATCCGTCAAGTGATAAATACACGCTTAAAAATATCTCGTTTAAGCTCACCAAGGGCGAAACGCTTGCCGTTGTCGGTGTAAACGGCGCAGGCAAATCAACTCTTGTAAAACTGATTTTGAGATTTTATGATGCAACCGACGGCGAGGTGCTTTTCAACGGCGTTAATGTAAAGGAGTACGATGTCGATTCACTCCGCAACGCTTTCGGCACTGTTTTTCAGGATTACAAAAACTTTGCGCTGTCCGTTTATGAAAATGTTATGTGCCGCGATTGCGACGATGACGATAAGAAAAAAGCGCGCACCGCTCTTGAAAGGGCAGGCGTGTGGGATAAAATATCATCGTTCAAGGACGGCGGCGACACCCTTTTGACGAGAGAGTTTGACGAAAACGGTGCAGGACTTTCCGGCGGCGAAAATCAAAAGGTTTCAACCGCGCGGCTGTTTGCCAAGGATTTTGATATTGCGATTCTTGACGAGCCAAGCTCCGCACTCGACCCCGTTGCCGAATACAAAATGTATGAAAATCTGATTGATGTCACAAAGGACAAAACGGTTTTGTATATTTCTCACCGCCTTTCAAGTGCCGTGTTGAGCGACAGGATAATCGTCCTCCATGGCGGCGAAATCGTTGAGAGCGGCTCACATTCCGAGCTTATGCGCTCCGGCGGCGAGTATTCAAAAATGTTTGCCCTGCAAGCGTCAAGCTATAAAGTGGAGGCGATGTAATGAAAAATAAATCCAAAACAAAAAATCATTCGATTTTTTCAAACATACTCTTTTTTGTAAAACTTTTGTTCAAAATTTCGCCGAGCCTCGTTATCGGCGAGCTGTGCTGGGGCTTTCTCGACACGGTGCCTACAAGTCTTATAAGCGTTCTCGGCGTCAAGTGTATTATTGATGTTATGACAACCGACAAGGACGCGTCACGCATTGTCTGCATCATCGCCGTTATAGCTGCCGCGCTGATTTTAAGCCGCGCTATTATGTATCTTTTTCGTGAGTTTATGTGGAATGTCGAAAAAGAAAAGGTTTATTTCGGCTTGAATAAACAACTTTACGAAAAGGCTAAATCGCTTGATTTGGAATCGTATGACGATCCCGAATTTTATAACAGTTTCATTTTGACTATCGAATCGTCAAGCGATAACATTCAAGGGCTTTTGTCCCTTGTTCGCTTGTATTTCGGCAACATTATGTCACTTGTCAGCGTGTCTTCCGTGCTTTTGATAATCGACCCGTGGTGCCTCGTGATAATTCTTGCCGTAATTTTCGCATTTATGCCGCTCAGTCGCAAAATCGGCACTCTGCAAATGGACAGACGAACAGAGAATACAAAATATCACCGCAGAGCCGATTATTTCGAGCGTATTTTCTACCTCCAAGATTATGCCAAGGAGGTCAGAATGAACAATATATCGCCGATACTTATCGACAGATACAATGATGCGGCGGATGATGTTGTCAAAAACCATATTAAATATCAAGACAAGATTACAAAGTTTTATTGTATTCAGACAATAGGCGTTCAGCTTTTAGGTTTTATGTTTGTTTTGCCGCTCTATCTCGGCTGGCTCGTAATGGTTAAAAAATCCGTTTCGGCAGGCGATTTTGTTGCTGTTTTCAACGGCGCATATTCAATTGCGACAAGCGTCAATTTCCTGACAGTTTGGGCTATTTCGAGGTTTGAGGAGCGCGGCAAGATGATAGAAAAATACCGCGGTTTCTTAAATGCAGATAAAAAGATATTTGACGGCGAAACCGAAAGCGAATGTGCCGCGCCGGAGGAAATTAAAATCGAAAACCTTTCCTTCACATATCCGGGCAATTCGTCGCCGACGCTCGACAATATTAGCCTCACAATCAAGCCGTATGAAAAAATTGCTCTCGTCGGTTTTAACGGCGCAGGCAAAACAACGCTCACAAATTTGCTCTTGCGGCTCTACGATGTAAGCGACGGCTCAATTAAAATCGGCGGCAGGGATATTCGTTCTTCTACGGTTGAAAGCCACAAAAACCGCTTTTCAGCCGTTTTTCAGGACTTCCAAACATTCGCCTGCACCGTCGGCGAAAATGTCGCTTTAAGCGACGAGGTGGATAAAAAACGCGTTCTTGAGTCTCTTTCGCACAGCGGATTTACAAAGCCGCTCAAAAACGGCGTCGATACCGAGCTTTTGCGCGAGTTCGATGACGAGGGCGTTATGCTCTCGGGAGGCGAAAGCCAAAAGGTCGCAATCGCAAGAGCCTTTTATAAAAAGTGCCCTTATGTCATTCTTGACGAGCCGTCCGCAAATCTCGACCCGGTAGCAGAGTACAATCTCAACCGCGCGATGATGGAGGCGGCAGAGGACAAAACTGTTATATTCATCTCGCACCGCTTGTCAACAACCGTCAATGCCGACAGAATTTATGTTATGGAGCACGGCAAAATAGCGGAGCAGGGAACACATGATGAATTGATGTCTAAAAACGGAGTCTATGCATATATGTTCAAACTCCAAGCCGAAAAGTATAACAAATAAAGAAAGCCCGTCTTTAAAGACGGGCTTTTTAAGCAAAATGCGCCAAATTTTTCTTTTTGCGTCAACATTAATATTATATCAAAAATTTGTTCATATTACAATACTTTAATTATATCCGCCGTGAATGTATAATATAGGTATAAAGGAGCATTGCTCTTTTATAAGGAGGTAATATTTATGATTAACATTTCAGCAAGAGGATTTGAATTAAAGCAAGGCACAAAGGACGGCATTGAAAGCGAACTTAAGCGCATTGAAAAAATGTTGCCCGAAAACGCACACTTTGACGTGACTTTGACTAAAGAGCGTGATGATTATGAGTGCGACATCACCGTTAGGCATATAGGCTCATTTATCAGGGGCGAGGCAAGGGCAGAGAGAATCGAGCCTGTTGTCGACGCCGCTGTTGACGATTTAAAGCGTAAATTGCGCAAGCTCAAAACATTTTTTGTCGACAAAAAGCGTAAAGGCGGCATTGATGAAATTGCCGATGCTATCGACGAAATCGGCGACGATGTAACGATGGATAATTTTGATGAGGTTTATTATAACAGCGTCGATATTACACGCACAAAAACAATTTCACCACATGTTATGACCGATGACGAGGCAATCGTTCAAATGGAAATGCTCGGTCACACGTTCTTTGTTTATCTCGGAATCGATGGCGAAACAAAAATTGTTTACAAGCGCAAAAGCGGCTACGGCGTTTTGATTTGCGAGGAGTAAAATTTAACGCATAATAAAACAGCGTGCAGACCAAAATCTGCACGCTGTTATTTTATGTGTCGCTTTTATGCGGCATCTGTTTGAGCGCTTGTTGTATCCTCGGGTACGCTGAAATTACCGGTTAACGAATCGTTGTAATGATTTTCCAAATCTGACAAATCGCCTTCGCCATAGTCAGATGTGTAGTCGTCTGTGCCGCCTATGATTTCATCGCCCGTGTTATCATTTTCGTAAAGGTCATAGTCAAAATCGTAGTCGTTGGTTAAATCGCTGCTGTTATCTTTTGCAAAGTCACTTCGGAATAAATCGCTGAATGGCTTTGAATTTTCACTGCTCGGCTTTTCATAGTTCGACATATCAGCTTTATCGCTGAGTGTCAGTTCTGCGTTTTCTTTCAAAAGTTCCTCGCCATCAGAGCTAGAGTCGATTGAAAGCGAATATTTGTCACCGTCTTTAGCCTCAATTGTTGCGTCAAAATCGTTGCCGTCGATTTTTCCTTTTGCCGTCAACTTGCCGACAATTACATCAACATCTCCGACTTTGCCGCAGGAAATGTTTTCAAATTTAACCTTGAAATCGTCGTATTTATCCTTGTCGCCTGCCTTAACATCAATTTCGCCGTTGATTGATTTGTTCGTCACATCGGCGGTGTAATCAATATTAAGTTCGTAATCGTCATCGTCATTGTATGTGAATTCCAAGCCGTTTGATTTTGAATTGATAACAATCTTGTCGGTCAACTCGTCATCATAATAAATATTTGCGCCGCGGCTTATAACATTGCCGAAAAGCGAACAACTTACATAAAATTCATAAACGCTCTTGTCGTCGGTGCTTTCCTGCATTTCCTTTATGCTTTCATCAATTTGCTTGTATGCTTCTTCTTTAAAGGAGTCAACAGTGTCATAATCGCCTGCTAATCCGGTATCAAATGCAACTTTAAGATAATTGTCAAACGATTCTTTAAAGTGTTTGTTTTCCTTAGCCTGCGACCAAAGTTCCGCAACAAGATTTGCCGCTTCTTCCTCTGTGAGCTTAATTGTCGTTGTGTTGCAAACATTTCCGTTTACAACGCCGATTTTTGTTGAAACACAGTCTTTGTCAAGCGCTTTCTTTTCTGTTTCCTTAAGGATTTCGAGAATGTCGTTTGCATCAATTGTGCCATTTAATAAGCTTTCATCGCCGATAATATCTTCAAGGTCAAGATAATATGTGTCATTTTTTCCGGCAGCCTTTTCGTCTAAAAGCATTGAAGTCAAGTCTGTCGGTGCAGACAATCCGAGTTTTTTGTCGCCGTAGCAAAGCTTGAATGTGTAGTCGCTTTCGCCGTCGGAGAGCTTGTATGTGCCTACAAATTCCTTGTTGTCATCATCATACGATGCCTTTACGGAGTTTTTGTATGCACTGCCCTCATCGTCGGAATCAAAATCTGCCGAAACGGTGAAATCGTCAATTTTGAACGCGTCCTCAATTGCCTCTGTGTTTACAAGTTTTTCAACCGTTTTGCTTTCTCTCCATAAATAATAGCTGATATTGCCTGCCGATGCCTTTGCGATGTATTGCCAGCTGAATAATGCCGCAACAAGAATAACAACTATCGCCGCGATAACCGAAATTATAACGGCAAGCTTTTTGTTTTTCTTTTTCTTCGGCTTTTCGTTTGGCTCCTGCGGTTGGGGCGGTATGTAGTCAATCGGGGTGAAATAAGGATTTTCAGCACCGTATGCCGGCTTTTCATCAATCGGAGTTGCTGTCGGCTGTTGAGCAACTTCAAGCGGTTGCTCAACCGGAGCCGGAGACTCTGCCGCAGTGTTCTCCTCAATCGGCTGAGCGCTTATCGGCGCGCCGCAATGCTCGCAAAACTTAGAGTTTGGGTCAATCTCTTTTTTACAGTTAGGACATACCATATGTTTTCTCCTTCTTTATTATATAGTGTGTATATGCGTGTGCTATTCGGCACTCTCGCTCATTTCGTGCATTTTTGCCTGGCGCTTCTCCTCAAGTTCTTTTTGCGCTCTTTCCTTTGTCTTGCCGGTGTAATCGTTGAAGAACATCGGAATGATTGTAAGCAAAAATCCGATTGCCGGAACAATTGTTACCAAGGCGATAAGCAGTTTTTGTGTTTCAACCGATTGTTGGTAGAAAATTTGTCTTCCGCCGATATCGACAAGCGATTTGTTAACAGCCTTGAAGTCCGATTGTCCGAGAATTTGACCGAATACGAATGTTGCCACAGCGGCATTTACTTTTGAAAGGAAGGTTTGGAATGCAAAGCAAACGCCCTCCTGCCTTTCACCGGTTTTCCATTCGAGGTAATCAACTGCGTCCGCAATGAGCGCATAAGTGATTACATTGTATATTCCGAGCGGAAGTCCCATCAAGAACAGGAATACCCAAAGTACATAAATGTTAACCTTTGTGACATCGTGTGCCATTACAACATAGCAAAGTGCGTGAACAACAAGTCCGAATACAGCCGAGCCGATATAGATTTGCTTGAGCGAAAGTTTCTTTCTCATAATCGGGAACAATGCCATTGCAGGCACCATACCGACACCGATTGCAACTGTAAGCGTTGTTACAATAGTTCCGCGCGGAATCCAGAAATCATATGCTGCCTTTGCGTCAACATTGTCAACAAGAAGCTTTTGTGCACCCGGCAAAAAGTCCTTGAATATTTGTGTGAAATCCGTATAGTTTTGAATGATAATGTAGTTGCCGATGTAGTCTGCGCATTGGTTTGCCGTTACCATTGTTGAGCCGAGTACAGCCGCAAAAATAACGATGATGAGCAACTTGTTTTTGCCCAAAACAACAAATGTTTCTTTGAATGACGGAGTGTGGTCCATCTTCGGTACTCTTTCTTTTGATACAAAGAAAATGAGTATTGAAAGCGCACATCCGAGAACGGCAAAAATTACGCCGCCGAGGAAAAAGCCCTTTGTATATCCCAAATTGCTCTGATAAAGAATAGGTACAAGAAGTGCCGGTAAAATTCCGCCGAAAGTTGAGCCTAAACGAGCTGTCGATATAAACGATGTTCTCTCACTTTCAAGCGGAGTGATTACAGATGAAAGTCCCCAGAACGGAACATCCTGAACGGTGAATGCAACACCCCAAAGAATGTATGTTACAAGTGCCCATACAAACGCCGCCGTAGAGCCTGCCTCAAACGGAGCAGTGAAAAGCAAAATTGTGCAAATTGCAATCGGAATCGGTGCAAAAAGCAAATACGGTCTCATTTTGCCCCATTTTGACTTTGTTCTGTCAACTATCATACCCATAACCGGGTCATTGAGTGCGTCAAAAATTCTGCCTATAAGAATGATTGTTGTGCCTTGACTCAATGTCAAGCCTGCACCGTTTTGGAAGAACACAAGGGTGAACATAGACATAAGCGTGTATATTCCCGAGCGTCCGAAAGCGCCTACGGTAAAGCATATGCGCTCTTTCATTGTTAAATATTTCTTTTGTTCCACTTATTTTTTCCTCACTTTCAATGCATGCAAAATTATCGGATTTTCCTCGTCTGCATTTGTCATTTGCTCCTTGAGCAGATATTTCAACTCTCGGCGCACATTTGCGTATCTCGGGTCCTTTACAAGATTGTGCATCTCGTATGGGTCTTTTTCGAGGTCGTACAAATAGCTTTCCATATATATTCTCGAGCGTGAATGAACATATCCCGTTATCGCCGCGTCGCGAACTTCGTATTTAAAGCGGTCCGTTCTTATCGCTCTTGAATTTGATGCCTCGCTGATTTGCATAAATACGCATTTGCGCTCCATTTTCGGGTCTTTAACCTGCTTTGTGAGGTCAACGCCCATATATGACGGCGGAATAGGTAAGCCCGCCATTGAAAGCAATGTCGGCGGAATATCGATAAGCGATGTCAGCCTTGTGTCAGACTTGCCGCCTACAAAATCACCGCCTCTGATAATAAGCGGCGTGTGCGTTGCGCTGTCCTGACACGCACGCTTGTATTCAAGGTTTCTTGTCTTGAAATGCGAGCCGTGGTCACTTGAATAAATAATGATTGTGTCATCGTATATTCCGAGTTCTTTAAGCTTGTCAACAAGCCTTCCCACATTGTAGTCAAGCCTGTTGATTGCCGAAATATAGTCGGGGTACATTTCGTTATAATCACCTTTTAGGAATGATAAATCTTTCGGGATAGGGTAATCCTTGTATTGTTCAACCGTTTCCTTATATCCCTCGTATGTATGGTGGTCATTTTGATGGTGCGGCTCAAGTTGGCTCACAAACATGAAAAACGGCTTGTCTTTGTCCCTGTTTTCAAGAAATTCAAGTGCAAAATCGTTTATGCAATCTGCTCTGTATCCCTTGAAATCAATTTTGTTGCCGTCGCCGTCAAACACATATCCGTCATAGCCGTGCGATGTAAATTCAAGCACATCTGCAGCACGCCAGTATTGGTATTCGCCCTGCTTTTCTTTCGGCACTGCCGTTTTTTCGCAGTGTGTGCCGATGTTCGGCAGTCTGTCCGATGCCAAGTGCCACTTGCCGATATAGGCGGTTTGATAGCCGCCTCTGTTAAAATAGTGTGCAAGCGGAACAATGCTTTTCGGAAGCGGAACTCCGTTCCAATAGCATCCGCACTGCGTAGCGTAAACGCCTGTTTGCAGGCACGCCCTTGCAGGACCGCACACCGGCTGACATGTAAAGTTGTTTTCAAACTTTACGCCCTCTGACGCAAGTTGCATCAGATTCGGTGTTACTTTTTCATTTACAGTGTCCCATCTCTGTTGGTCACTGAAATAAAAAATTATGTTTTTCTTTTTCATTTCGGCTCCTTTTTAGTGATTATATTAAATTAAACCCGAATATTACGGATTGTTTATTTTTTAAGCCGCCAAGCCGCTTACTCCGTTGTAGAAGTTAACAACCGCAATTGCGGCAACAACAACCGTGAAAATTGTTTTTATCGTCTTTTCGTTTCCTTTTTTGTTTGCTTTTGCACCCAAAATTCCGCCGCAAACGGCGCATACAACAGCAGCAATTATCATCACGGCGTCAACCTGCGGCACAGTGCCCGATATTACCGTGGAAATAAGTTTTGACAGCTGGCTGAAAAATATTGTTCCTACGCTGTAAACTGCGGCCTCTTTCATCGTCATCGAGAAGAAAAATACCAAAAACGCAACATTAATCGGTCCGCCGCCTACACCCAAAAACGATGCTATCGAGCCGAGTGCAAAGCCAACGGCAACAACAGCAATCGGATTTTTGATGTTGAGACTTTTTGCGTTTTTCAAATTTATGTATATAACGGAAACGACAAGAAATACTCCGAGTATTATTCCCTGAATGCCCTTAAGCCTTTCGTTGTCAAATCGGTTAAGCAACAGTTCAAATATTTTAGTTCCGAAAATACCGCCCGTAACCGCACCGATTGAAATTGTGATTATCAGTTTGAAATTGATTTTTGTTTTTGCTTTTATGTGTTGTGCCGTCGAGCTTATGCTCATTGCAAAAACGGCACACGATGATATAAAATTTACAACATCAATAGGTGATTTGCCGATTAAATCGAGCAGCGGCTTTATTACAACTCCGCCGCCGAGTCCGACAAACGCGCCCAAAAATGTTGCCGCGATTATAATAAGTCCATAAATAACAGTTAACACAGTCTGTGCCTCCGCACTCTTTAGAGTATTTTTAATTATACCATATTAGGGTATTAAACGCAATAAAAATTGCTTTCCCAAGCAGGTATATATTTTGAATGTCTGAAGTAAATTGTATAGTTTTCACAAAGTTCGAGTATTTTTATCGGCAAAGCATACAAATCCTCATTTCGATGATATGCGCAAACATAAAGTTTCGGCTTGTATTTCGTGATTGTTCTTTCAAGCCCCTCAAGTGCTTTCATCTCACTGCCCTCAATGTCCATTTTTATAAATGTCGCAGGGATTTCAAGCGAGTCAATCGCTTTTACCTTAACACTTACTCCCTCTGCCGAAAGTTTGGAGTTTCGACCTGCCTTTGTCGAAAAAATAAGCGTGTCGTCCTTGTTCCATGCGCCCATATTAAAACAGCTGATATTTTCCATTGAGTCCGTGTTTTTTAACAGCTTTTTGTAGTTTTTTGCATCGGGTTCAAACGCCGTTATGTGCTTGTACTTACCGCCTGTAGCATTGCAAAATTCGCGGATTGTGTCGCCGTCGTATGCACCCAAATCGACTATTTCTTCATTATCGCCGAGCTTTAAAATATCGCTGTATATTTTGTCTTTGTCGGCAAACGATGACAGCAGATATTTGATTTTTCCGCTCACTTTAAAGTTTAAAATGTCGAGATAAACGCGTTTACTCTCCTCGTCGGCAAGTCTGTTGTAAACAAAATCGAATTTTTCGTCATTTTCTTCAACAAATTCTCTCGAAAACAATCCGCCGCCGGCAACGGGTACATCCGGCGCGAAAACAGTGTGCTCACTGTCTATTATCTCGATGTGCTCAATCACGCTGTCAATGTGACTCGCAAAGCAAAGCACAACATTAAAATCATCGTATTTTTCGCAAATTTCGCTGTATTTATGCACCTTGTAGCCCCTGAACGAGTGGCCGCGCACAAATTCGTCACTTGCAAATAAGTCGCTCACCTCAATGCCGTATTGTGCAAGAGTGTCCATTATCTTTTCTGCGCCCAAGCCCATTCCGTAAAGCACAACGGGCTTGTTGTCATTCTTCAAAATATCCCAAACATTTTGCTCTTTGATTTTTTCAATCATATTCAATATTTCCTCGGAAAATAAAAAATTTCTGTATTTGATTTTAACATATTTCTCACCACTTTACAAATTAAAAAAAATATTATATAATATTGTCTTAATAAAATTACATTGGAGGTTTGTGCCTAAATGGGCTCAGGTGGTCTGAAACGCTTTTTTAAAAAAGAAAATTCCACAACGGAGGAAGAAATCAAACAGCTTGTCGATGACGATAACGGCGAGCTTGAAATGTCGCAACGCGAAATGATAAACAAGGTTTTCGAGTTTGATGACACTACGGCAGGCGATATTATGACGCACAGAACGGATATTATCGCCGTTGAGGATGATAAAAATATTATGGATGTCGTAAAAGCGGCTATTGATGAGGGCTTTTCGAGAATACCGATTTTCCACGAGGATTTAGATAATATTCTGGGAATAATTTATGTTAAAGACCTGCTTAAATTTGTGGGCTGTGAAATCTCAAAGGACGAGGATATTAAGGCATATATCCGCGAACCGCTCTATGTCCCCGAAACAATACCGTGCGGCAGACTTTTTGAAAAAATGACCGACACACGAATTCAACTTGCCATTGTTGTTGACGAATACGGCGGCACAGCAGGATTGGTGACAATCGAAGATATTATCGAGGAACTTGTCGGCGATATAGAGGACGAGTATGATGAGGAGGACGAAAGCATCCAAAAGCTCGACGAAAATACATATATTTTCGAGGGTGTTACGGATATTGAGGATGTTGAGAATGCGCTGGGAATTTCGTTCCCCGAGGGTGATTACGACACACTTGCAGGTTTCGTTATCAGCCGCCTCGGCTTTGTTCCTACTCAAAACGATGTTGATGCCGTTGTTGATTATTCCGGCGTTGTGTTCACCGTTTTGGAGGTTGAGGACAGAAGAATAGAAAAAATTAAAGCGTCAAAATCACCGACGCTTTCGGAGAACGATTAATTTATGATAGAACAGATTATTACATTTGAAGCAATGGAGCAGGCGGTTTCGCTTTTCGGTTCGTTTGACGAAAACATAAGAATGATTGAAAAAGAATACAATGTTTCTATTGTTTCACGAGGCTCCGATTTAAAAATTATGGGCGATGCCGAAAATGTTTCACGCGCCGTAAGAGCCGTCAATTCCTTGCTCACGCTTATAAATAAGGGCGAAACGCTGTCGGAGCAGAATGTCCGCTACGTTCTCTCTCTTGTCAATGAGGGCAATGAGGACAAACTTTCCGCAATGACAACCGATTCAATCTGCATAACTGCAAAGGGCAGACCGGTCAAGCCGAAAACTCTCGGTCAAAAAAAATACACCCAAGCGATTGATAACAATACAATCACATTCGGCGTCGGTCCTGCCGGCACAGGCAAAACTTATCTTGCGGTTGCAATGGCTGTTACCGCATTTCGTGCCAAGGAGGTCAATCGAATTATTTTGACCCGACCCGCAGTTGAAGCAGGCGAAAAACTCGGCTTTCTTCCGGGAGATTTGCAAAGCAAGGTTGACCCTTATTTGCGCCCGCTTTACGACGCATTGTTCGATATGCTCGGTGCGGAGAATTTTCAACGCTATCAGGAGCGCGGCGCTATTGAGGTTGCTCCGCTTGCGTATATGCGCGGCAGAACACTTGACGACAGCTTTATAATATTAGATGAGGCACAAAATACAACGCCCGAGCAGATGAAAATGTTTTTGACCCGTCTCGGCTTTCGCTCAAAAATGGTTGTCACCGGCGATATTACTCAAATCGACCTGCCTGACGGCAAGCAGTCGGGCTTGAAAAAGGTGCTCAATATATTGAAAAATGTCAATGATATAGAAATTGTCAAATTCAATCACAAGGATGTTGTTCGCCACAGACTTGTGCAGGATATAATCAATGCGTATGAAAAATACGAAAACAGTGCTCAAAACAACAAAAATGTTCAGAATAATAAAGGAGAGGGTAGATAGTTATGGATAAGGTAAAGGTTATAATCTCCAACGAGCAAAAGGAGGTCGCTGTTCCCACGGGGATAAGGCTCCTCATTCGCCGTTGTTGTCACGCTGTCTTGCAGGAAGAAGATTTTCACGATAACGCCGAGGTAAGCGTTTCTTTCGTAAACAACGAGCAGATTCACGAACTTAATAAAAAGTACAGAAATGTTGACAGAGAAACGGATGTCCTCAGCTTTCCGCTCGGCGAAAACGGGGAGTATGATACAAACCTCGACACAGGCGCAAAACTTTTGGGCGATATTGTTATCAGCGTTCCGAAAGCAATGGAGCAGGCAAATCTCTACAACCATTCGCTTCAAAGAGAAATCGGCTTTTTAACCGTTCATTCAATGCTTCACCTCTTGGGCTACGACCATGAAAAGGGCGGCATCGAAGAGGTACATATGCGTGAAAAGGAAGAAACCGTTTTGACAAAAATCGGACTTAAACGCGACAACAGCTATTATATGGGAGACGAGTAATGACAAAAACAGCCTTCGTTGCAATTGTCGGCTGTCCCAATGTCGGCAAATCATCACTTCTTAATAAAATGCTCGGTCAAAAGGTTGCGATTGTTTCGTCAAAGCCGCAGACTACGCGCACAAAAATTATGGGCGTCCTCACGCATGACGAAATTCAGCTTGTTTTCACCGACACACCCGGCTATCACAAGCCGCACAATAAGCTTGGCGAAAAGATGAATCAGGCTGTCGGCGATTCAATCGGCGGCGTTGACGCGTGCCTTTTTGTTGTTGAGGCAAAAGGCGATGTCAAAAAAGGCGAAAAAGAGCTACTCCAAAAGTTTAAATCGCTCAAGGTGCCTGTTATTCTTGCCATCAACAAAATTGATATGCTCTCCGATAAAGAGGAGCTTTTAAACAGAATAGTTCAGTTTTCAAAACTTTATGATTTTGAGGCAATCGTTCCCGTCTGTGCTGCAACAGGCGAGCATGTAAACGAAATTATCGACGAGATGGACAAGCTCGCTTTTGATTCACCGCACTTTTTCCCCGATGATACTTTGACCGACCAACCGGAAAGAGTGCTTGCCGCAGAAATTATCAGGGAAAAGATACTTCGCCTTATGGATAAAGAAGTTCCGCACGGCATTGCCGTTTCAATCGAAAAAATGCGCGAGCGCGACGATAAAGATATTCTCGATATAGAGGCAACAATTTATTGCGAGCGTGAAAGCCATAAGGGCATGGTTATCGGCAAAAAGGGCGCAATGCTCAAAAAAATATCAACCTTCGCCCGTCAGGATCTCGAAAACTTTTTCCAAATCAAAGTCAATCTTCAAACTTGGGTTAAGGTAAAAGAGGATTGGCGCAACCGTGAAGGCTTGATTCACAATTTCGGTTTGGATTAAATTGGCACAAATCATTTCGCTTTTCATAGGATAAAATAATATCGGCAGGTGTTATTTATGGATGATTTGTGGAATGCGTTTGTGCTCTCCGGCAAAGTCGAAGATTATTTGAAATATAAGCAAAGTGCTTCTTCTCAAAGCACCGATTGTGAGCTGAAGAATGAAAACTACAACAAAGGGAATAGTAATCAGGGAACAAACAGTGGGGGAGAGTGACAGGCTTGTTACTCTCCTTACTGCCGATTTCGGCATAGTCAAAGCGTTTGTTCGCCGTGCAAATAATATAAAAAATAAAAATGTTTCATCGACATCGCTTTTTGCGTATGCCGACTTTTCTTTGTATAAGGGCAAGGATGCCTATGTTATCGACAATGCATCGCCGATTGAGGTGTTTTTCAACCTCCGTTCGGATATTGAACGCCTCTCGCTTGCACAGTATTTTGCCCAGCTTACATATTACTTGGGCGCGCAGGAGCAGCCGTCTGCCGAAATGCTGCGCCTCATTTTAAACGCTCTGCACCTCTTGTGCAAGGGCGATAGAAATTTAAAAATCGTCAAATCAGCGTTTGAGCTTCGTATGCTTTGCCTCGGCGGATATATGCCTAATGTTCTTGCGTGCTACCGTTGCGGCACATATGAAAGCGATATAATGTATTTTGATATTGAAGAGGGCTGCATTTATTGCAAGGATTGCTACAGAAACAATGCCCTCACCGCTCCGCTCGGCGTTGTAACCGCTATGCGCTATATTTGCCTTACGGACGATGTCGCAAAGGTCTTTTCATTTAAACTCAGCGACGAAAATATACAAATTCTTTCCGATATTACAGAAAAATATCTGCTCTCTCGAGTGGATACAAGATTAACTACATTGGAATTTTATAAAGGATTATTTTAATGAATAAGCATTATTTAACATTGGAGCTTGACAAAGTGCTCCAAATGCTGAAAAACGAAACATCGTGCGACGATGCCGCCGAACTTGCGCTCGAGGTCAAGCCGTCAACCGATTTCGGCGATGTGTGCAGAATGCTCAATCAAACGGAGGACGCCGCATCTTTGCTTGAACGCTTCGGCGCTCCGTCATTCGGCGGATTGGTCAATGTCAACAACGCCCTTGCACGCGCCGCAGCAGGCGGCTCGCTTAATCAAAGGGAGTTGCTCGCAATCGGTCAAACGCTCCGCTCAATCCGTGTTCTCTACGATTGGCGCAGTCATTGCAGCGGCGTCAGCACTTCGCTTGATTTTCTTTTCGACAGCATTACGGTCAATAAATATCTTGAGGATAAAATCATTTCCTGCATTATCAGCGAGGACGAAATTTCCGATAACGCCTCCGAGCTTTTGTCGGATATAAGGCGCAAAATCAGGGCAAAATCCTCCTCAATCCGCGAGAAACTCGACGCTATGATTCGCTCACCGCACTATACAAAGTTTTTGCAGGAGGCTATTGTAACACAGCGCTCGGGCAGATTTGTCGTGCCCGTTAAAAGCGAGTGCCGTGGCGATGTTCCCGGCCTTGTCCACGATACCTCGTCAAGCGGTGCAACTGTTTTTATCGAGCCTATTTCGGTTGTCGATGCAAACAATGAAATTAAGGTGCTCGAGGGTAAGGAGCGCGACGAAATCAGCAGGATTTTGTACGAACTGTCTGTTGAGGCGGGGAATTTCTCCGAGTCGATAAAATACAGCTACGATGCCGCCGTACAGCTTAATTTGATTTTCGCAAAGGCTCACCTTGCATATAAGATGAAAGCGGTCAAGCCCATTGTCAATGCTGACGGTGAAATTAATCTGCATAAGGCTCGCCATCCGCTTATTGATAAAAACAGAGTTGTCCCGATTGATGTTTCACTCGGCGAAAGTTTTGATACACTTGTTATAACGGGTCCGAATACCGGCGGCAAAACCGTTTCGGTCAAAACAATCGGATTGCTCACGCTTATGACTATGTGTGGTTTGCTTATTCCGGCAGGTGCGGAGTCAAAAATTTCCGTTTTTGATAAAATTCTTGTCGATATAGGCGACGAGCAAAGCATTGCTCAAAATCTTTCCACCTTTTCATCGCATATGGTCAATACAATTGATATTATGCAGCAGGCTGATACTTCAACACTTGTTCTTATCGATGAGCTTGGCGCAGGCACCGACCCAATCGAGGGCGCAGCTCTTGCTGTTTCGATTATAGAATATCTGCGCCAAAAAGGTGCAAAAATCGCCGCAACAACCCACTATGCCGAGCTTAAAGCGTACGCACTCGACACTCCGGGCGTTACAAACGGCTGTTGCGAATTTAATGTTCAAACGCTCAGCCCTACATATCGCCTTTTAATCGGCGTTCCGGGCAGGTCAAATGCGCTTGCGATTGCGTCAAGACTCGGTATGCCGCAGGAGGTTATTGATAATTCCAAAAATATTGTCGGTTCCGATAACCGCGATTTTGAGGCGATACTCGATAAACTCGAGGCAACCCGTCAGGCACTCGATGATGAACGTAAAATTGCCGAGGAGGCAACTGCCGCCGCCAAAAAAATTCAGGCAAAGGCGCAAAGCGAAAAGGATAAAATCAAAACGCTCAAGGAACGCGAAATGGAGCAGGCAAAGCGTGCCGCAGAAAAAATTATCGAGCAGGCAAAACGCCAATCGTCCGAATTTTTGCTCGAACTTGAAAAACTCAAAAAAGAGCAAACCTCATCAAATGCTACGGAAATCGCGCGCAAAACACGCCGCGTGATTAAAAATCAGCTCGGCGAAATGGACGATTTGATTAACCCGAGAGAGCTTGCCGAAAATTGGGACGATGATTATAAACTCCCCCGTATGCCGAAACCAAAGGATGCCGTTATTATCCGCGGCATAGGTGAGGGCGAGGTTGACGAGGTCAAAAAAGATTTTGTCCTTGTCAAATCGGGACTGCTTAAAACACGCGTTAAACTTTCCGACATTATGCTCACCGAGAAAAAGAAGAAAAAGGATATTAAGCCTCAACGCAGTCTTTATCGCACAACTTCCCGTGCCGACGCCGATGTTAAAACAGAACTTGATTTAAGAGGTCAAACGGTTGACGAAGCTATCGGCAATCTCCAGCTTTTCATTGATAAGTGCGTTTTAAACGGAATGAATGAGGTCAGAATTATCCACGGCAAGGGCACCGGCGCTCTGCGTGCCGCCGTAGCCGAGGAACTTAAAACCCACCCGAATATATCCGAATTTCGTCTCGGCAAATACGGCGAGGGCGAAGACGGCGTAACAATCGCAAAGCTAAAATAATAAATGCCTTACAAGTGATTTTCGCTTGTAAGGCATTTTTCTGTTTATTGACTTGTATATAAATACTTATAACATAATGTTTTGGTTATATAAATACAAAATGTATCAAAAGCATATATCCGATTGTGCCCACTGCTATGCTAAGCAGTGTGTTGCGCTTCCAAATGTGCACAATCGCCGTCATCGCAACGCCAATCAACTGCGGAATTATGTAGTTTATATCGCCGTTTTCAAAATCTTTGAGGCAATAAACAATCAATATTCCGAGTATCGCCACCGGCAAAACATTGCCGAGGTATTTTACGAATTTCGGCACCTCTTTTTTGCCTCCGAAAAGCGCAAAAGGGAAAAGACGAGTCGCAAATGTGCAAACTCCCGCAACTATTATCATTAAAATGAGGTATCTGTCAGTCATTCACGGCTACCTCGCTTTCCGTGTCAAAAATCTTTCTGCACGATGAAAGTATTGCAACCGTAATAATGAGTGCCGGCAACAAAAAGTTTTTCGCACCGAAAATGACAAGGCACACTATCGCCGCAAACACTCCGATAGAGCCGATTATACCCGATTTGCCCTTTTGATTTCTTATCAAATCAATGAATATAACCACAAAAAGCGCTGTCATCGAAAAATCAATTCCCGTAAAATCAATCGGCACAATTTGGCTCAAAAGCGAACCGAGCGCAGAGCCTATTATCCAATAAATATGGTCAAGTTCGCCGATTAAAAATCGTGCCTTCGGCTCGTCAACATTTGTCGGTATTGTGATTATCGACGAGTTAACCGAGTATGTTTCGTCAGTCAGCGTGAAAATCATAAACGGATAGCGCCAGCCGCCTGCCTTGAATTTATCTATGTAAGATAAGCCGTAAAACATATGCCGTGTGTTGATGAAAAATGTCATCAGCGCCACCGTCGGCAAATTTGCCTTTGCGCTTATCAGCGACACAAGCAAAAACTGACCCGAGCCGGCATATACGATTATTGAAATTATTATCGCCCAAATCCAATTGTATCCGGCTTTATACAGCATTATTCCGAATGCCGACCCTAAAAAAAGATAACCGAATAAAACGGGCAGTGATTTTTGAACTGCGAATTTTATCGTCGCGCTTTTACTGTATTTCATATTTTCCTCTCTTATGATATACAAAAGTCGTGTATTAAAGATTATAACATTTTTTATTAATTAATCAACCCTTTTAAATTTTAACTTGACATATGCCGCCGCTTTTAGTATAATAGTCACCGTTGTAAAGATAATTGGCTTTACAAAGCGATTTGCTTTACACCCAATGTAAGCTTGAAAGGGGAAACGCGTGTGTCAAAAAATCTTGAAGTTGCCTATTTACTCGATTTCTACGGTGTAATGCTCACTCAAAAGCAACGCGATTTCATAGACCTTTATTATAATGAAGACCTTTCCCTTTCCGAAATTGCCGAAAATGAGGGCATCACCCGTCAGGGCGTCAGAGATTCAATCAAAAGGGCAGAGGCTCAACTCTTTGATATGGAGTCAAAACTCGGTTTGGCGGCAAAATTCACGGAACTCAGCAAGAGCTTAAACGAAATTAAGGATTGTGCCGACAAGATTTATGAATATAATCTCGAGCACAGCCTTTCACGAGAGATAAACGACAATGTTGTCAGAATTAAATCAATAGCGGAATATCTCGCTAAGGAGTGATAATTTGGCTTTTGAAGGACTCAGCGAGCGCCTTGAAAATTCGTTCAAAAGGCTTCGCGCCAAGGGAAAATTAACCGAGGCAGATGTTAAAGAAGCAATGCGTGAGGTTCGCCTTGCGTTGCTTGAAGCGGATGTAAACTACAAGGTTGCCAAGGAATTTACAAAAAAAGTAACCGATCGTGCAGTCGGCGCCGATGTTATGGAGTCGCTTACTCCCGGTCAAATGGTTATCAAAATAGTTAATGAGGAATTAACTCAACTTATGGGCGGCAGCGAGTCAAGGCTTGCAATTGCCAACCATCCGCCTACAATCGTTATGATGTGCGGCTTGCAAGGCTCGGGTAAAACAACCCACTCTGCCAAGCTTGCGCTTAAACTAAAAAAAGAAGGCCACAGACCGTTGCTTGTTGCGTGCGATGTCTATCGTCCCGCCGCAATTAAACAGCTTCAGGTTGTCGGTGAGCAGGTCGGCGCTCCTGTTTTCGAAATGGGCACCGAAAATCCTGTCAAAATTTCAGAGGAAGCAGTTAAATACGCAAAGGACCATGGCTATGACTATGTTATCATAGATACAGCCGGCAGACTTCATGTTGATGAGGCGCTTATGGCGGAGCTTACAAATATCCGCGCAACTGTCCACCCTCACGAGATTCTTCTTGTTATCGACTCAATGACGGGTCAGGATGCCGTTAATGTTGCCAAGAGTTTTAACGAAACTTTGGGTATCGACGGCGTTATCCTCACAAAACTTGACGGCGATACACGCGGCGGTGCCGCACTTTCCGTCAGAGCCGTTACCGGCAAGCCGATTAAATTTGTCGGCACCGGCGAAAAGCTCGACAATCTCGAGGCATTCCACCCAAGCCGTATGGCTTCTCGTATCCTCGGTATGGGCGATGTGCTTTCGTTTATTGAAAAGGCAGAACTTGCGCTTGACGAGAAAAAGGCTGCCGAGCTTGAAAAAAAGCTTTCAAAAAACAAGTTTGACTTAAACGATTTGCTCGACCAGTTTGAGCAAATAGAGCGTATGGGCTCGCTTAAGGACACAATTAAACTTATCCCCGGAATCGGCAAGCAAATCAAGGACGAGGATATTGACGAAAAGGCTTTTGACCGTTTCCGTGCAATCATTTATTCAATGACCAAGGAGGAACGCTCTCATCCCGAAATCATCAATCCTTCACGCAAAAGAAGAATTGCGGCAGGTTGCGGCAAACAGGTTGAGGATGTTAATAAACTCCTTGCCCAGTTTAAGCAAATGCAAAAAATGGTTAAGCAAATCGGCGGTAAGGGCGGTCCGAAAATGAGCAAAAAAATGCGTCGAATGATGCAGCAAAATCCCGAAATGGCAGAAAAGCTTATGGGTAATGTAAAGGGTCAAAATCCTTTTGGCTTTTAATTTGTATTAATCCAATATCAATTGGTTTATAATTATTTTAAATATATTTACGGAGGTAACTAAAATGGCAGTAAAAATCAGACTTCGCAGAATGGGCGCTAAAAAGGCTCCTTTCTATCGTGTAGTAGTAGCAGACTCAAGATATCCTCGTGATGGTCGTTTCATCGAGGAAATCGGCACATACAACACAATGGTTGATCCGGCTGAAATCAGCATCGACGCTGAGAAGGCTAAAAAGTGGATTGCCAACGGTGCTCAACCGACAGATACTGTTAAGAGCATTCTCAAAAAAGAAGGCATCCTTTAATCCCACTGTTTATCAGTCAGGATATTATTAACGGAGGTGTTTTCTTTGGAGGAATTGTTGATATCCATCACAAAGGGATTGGTTGATAATCCCGATGCAGTTTCAGTTGATGTTAACGAACCCGACGAAGAGGGCGTAGTTGTTTACCATCTCCATGTTGCTGAAAGCGATATGGGCAGAGTAATCGGCAAGCAGGGCAGAATTGCAAAAGCAATCCGCGTTGTAATGCGTGCCGCAGCTACTCGCAGAGATGCCAAAATTTCAATTGAAATCGACTAAGCGTTAAGGACCTGCTTTGCAGGTCCTTTTTTATCGTGTGTTTTAGTTTCAAGCTTTTCAAATTTATGTTTTTGTTGCCAAATCGGCAAAAAACATATATAATATCTTCGGTGATTAAATGAAACAGTTTTTAGAATTAGGAAAAATCAATAATACCCACGGCATAAAAGGCGAAGTTAAAGTTGCCCTTTGGTGCGATGACATAAATTATGTTAAACAGCTTAAAACCGTTTATCTCGATTCAAACGGTAAAAAGTCACTTACTCTTGTTTCCGCACGCCCTCAAAAAAACATCGGCATCCTCAAATTTGCCGAAATCACAACTGTTGAGCAAGCACAGGAACTTAAAAATAAGGTGCTTTATTGCAACCGTGACGACGCAAAAATCGATGACGGCAAGCACTATCTCGCCGATATTATCGGCTGCTATGTCGTTGATATTGATACCGACGAGGAGTACGGCAAAATCGTCGATGTTCTCAATTACGGCTCGTGCGATATTTACGATGTTGAGTCTTGGGGCAAGCACATGCTTATCCCTGCCATTGACGATGTTGTTAAGGAGATTAATACCGAATATCAGGTAATTAAAATCAAACCGATGAAAGGATTATTTGATGAGAATTGATATATTGACACTTTTTCCGGATATGTGCCGCGGCGTCCTCAACGAAAGCATAATCGGCAGAGCGAGAAGCGCAGGCAAGGTCGAAATCAATTGCGTTGATATTCGCGATTATACACTTGACAAACACCGCCGAGTTGACGATAAGCCGTACGGCGGCGGAATGGGTATGATTATGCAGGCACAGCCGATTTACGATTGTTTTAATGCTTTGTGTGACGAAATCGGCGAAAAGCCACACCTTTTGTATATGACACCACAGGGCAAAACTCTCACGCAAAGCAGGGTAAAGGAACTTGCAAAGCTTGATAATATCGCCATTTTGTGTGGTCACTACGAGGGCATTGACGAAAGGGTTATTGAGGAACTTCAGCCCGAGGAAATCTCTGTCGGCGATTATGTATTGACGGGTGGCGAGTTGCCGGCACTTATCGTTGCTGACAGCGTTTCAAGAATGTTGCCGGGCGTTTTGTCCGACGATGAATGTTTTGAGGAGGAGAGCCATTTCAATTCACTTTTGGAGTATCCGCAGTACACTCATCCGAGCGAGTGGCACGGCAAAACAGTTCCCGATGTGCTTTTGTCGGGTCATCACCAAAATGTTGATAAGTGGCGCAGGGAACGTTCGCTCGAGCGCACATATTACCGCCGACCCGATATGCTTGAAAATGCCGATTTGACAAAAAACGACAAAAAGTTTATATCTTCACTTGTTAAAAATAATAAGTAACAAAAATTATGTTAAAATTGCACAAATAATCACATTTTGTTTTGGAGATAATTCATTACTCATACGAAGTTTTAAAAACTGCGTTGACGATAATTATTTTAGTGATATAATATACAAAGTAGAAATTTAAAATAATTCTTTTTTATCTATTATGAGAGGTACACGATATGTTCGTAAAAGATGTAACAGTAGAAAACCAGGTTGGACTTCATGCTCGTCCTGCAACATTTTTCATTCAAAAGGCTAACGAGTTCAAGTCTTCAATTTGGGTTGAAAAGGAAGAAAGAAGAGTAAATGCAAAATCTCTTCTCGGCGTTCTTTCTCTCGGCATTATGGGCGGAACAGACATTCGCATCATCGCTGACGGTTCTGACGAGGAGGAAGCAGTTGAAGGTCTCGTTGCTCTTGTTAAGAGCGGTTTCAACGAGTAATTGTTCTTTACCAAAAAGTGTGGTGTCCATTTTGGTACCACACTTATTTTTTTACTTTTGAGATACATTTTGTGATATAATTATTAAAAAGGAGGGATTGTTTTGACCGAAAAAGAATTGCGCCGAAAAGCTATGGCTCTGCCGCTTACCCCCGGCGTTTATATTATGAAAAACAAGGATAAAAAAATAATCTATATCGGCAAGGCAAAAGCGCTAAAAAACCGTGTTTCCTCCTATTTCGGCTCTCATTCAAACCATTCGCTTAAAGTTATCAGAATGGTCGAAAATGTCGTTGATTTCGATTATATCCTTTGCGATACCGAGTTTGAGGCACTTGTCCTTGAATGTTCGCTTATTAAACAGCATATGCCGAAATACAATATTCTGCTTAAAGACGATAAGGGCTATAATTATATCAAAATTACCAAGGAGGAGTTTCCCCGCATAAGCGAGTGCAAGCAAATGGACGATGACAATGCAACATATATAGGTCCGTTCATTTCAAACTTTTCCGTTAAAAACGCAGTCGAGGAAACGCTCAAAATTTTTAAGCTACCGACCTGCAACAAAAAATTTCCGCGCGATTACAATAAGTCGCGTCCGTGCTTAAACGGCTTTATGGGCAATTGCTGTGCGCTTTGCAACGGCAGAATTTCAAAAGAGGAGTATGTCGCCTCTGTTGAGGACGCCGTCGCATTTTTAAAAGGCGGCAGTGCCGCCGCAGTTCGCGAAATGACTGCCAAAATGCAGGAGTATTCCGAAAACCTCGAGTTTGAAAAGGCAGCCAAACTGCGCGATAGAATCAAAGCGATTAAAAATCTTGACGAAAAGCAAAAGGTTGTTTCAATCAATGTCCCCGAGGAGGATGTTTTTGCGCTCGTCAATTCAACAAAAAAAGCGTGCTTTAATGTTATTCGTTTTCAAAACGGCAAGCTTACCGACAGCGAGCATTGGCTTATAGACAGCATCGACGATTTGCCGCAGGCTCGGCTTGAACTTATCGAAAGATATTATTCAATGCGCGACCGTGTTCCGTCACGCATCGCCGTTGACGGCGAAATTGCCGACGAAGAGCTTTTGCATCAATATTTGGAATCGCTACGCAAGAAAAAGGTTGAACTTATCCATCCTCAAAAGGGTGAACACCTTGCAATTGTCAACCTTTGCATTAAAAATGCAAACGAGCATTTGGCACAAAATCAAGGAAGACTCGGCAGGGAAATGGCAGCTCTTGAGGAGCTTGGCAACCTGCTCGGCCTTACAAAGGCACCCGAATATATTGAGTCTTACGATATTTCACACACCTTCGGCGCAGACAATGTCGCCGGAATGGTCGTTTATCACAACGGCAGACCGATGAAAAAAGCGTACAAGCGCTTTTCAATCAAGGGCTTTGACGGTCAGAACGATGTCGGCTCGATGAATGAGGTGCTCACAAGGCGTTTTAAGCATTATTATGAGGATGACGATGACAGCACATTTAAAATTTTGCCCGATTTAATTTTGCTCGACGGCGGTCAGCCGCAGGTCAATGCCGTTTTGCCTGTTATAAGGCAAATGAAACTTGATGTGCCCGTTTTCGGTATGGTCAAGGATAATAAGCACCGCACGCGCGCTATCGCTTATGACGGCGGCGAAATCGAAATCAATTCGCACCGTGCCGCGTTTACGCTTGTTTCCTCAATTCAGGAGGAGGTCCACCGCTTTGCTATCACATATCATCACAAAAAGCATCAAAAATCCTCTTTCTCGACAAGCCTAACCAATATCAACGGTATAGGTGACAAAAAAGCAAAGGCACTTTTGAAACACTTTAAAACAATTTCTGCAATTAAATCGTCAAGCGTTGACGATTTATTGCAGGTCAAGGGTATAAGTGAAAAAAATGCACAAGATATAGTGTCATATTACGCTAATTTGTAAAATTCACAATTTATTCTTGACTAAGCTTTGTTATATAGTTATAATATTAAGAGTAAAAAACTAAGGTGATGGCATAGAGGACAAGTTATGAAAGTTATTACAGGTTATGCCAGAGGCCGCAATCTTGCTACGCTTCCCGGCGCAGATGTTACAAGACCGACCACACAAAGCACTAAAGAGGCACTGTTCAGCTCGATTCAGTTTGAAATTGAGGGAAAGCGAGTGCTTGATTTGTTTGCCGGTTGCGGTCAGCTTGGTATTGAGGCGTTGTCCCGTGGGGCGTCGCACTGCACCTTTGTTGAAAGCAACAGACAGGCGTACAATACCGTCGAGTCTAATATCAAACTTTGCAAAATGGAGCATTCAAGTCAGCTTGTGTTCAGTGATGCGGTTTCCTTCCTTTCAAGAAAAAATCAATTTGATATTGCTTTTCTCGATCCGCCGTATAATAAAGGCCTTATTTTGGATTGCCTTTCAAAACTCGTCGGCAATATGTCGAATGACGGCGTGATTATCTGCGAAAGCGACAACCGAGAGGAACTTCCTCAAACAGTCGGCGACTGGTCGGTTTCAAAGCAGAAAAAATACGGCAAGTCAAAGCTAACCTATTATCGAAAGGATATATAAATAATATGAAAACGGCAATTTGCCCGGGCAGCTTCGATCCCGTAACCCTTGGGCATTTGGATATTATTGAGCGTGCCGCCGATATATTCGACAATGTTATTGTCCTTGTTTTAAGCAACGGCACAAAAAAGACATCGCTTTTTTCGCTTGAGGAAAGAACAGATTTGCTCAAGCGTTGCATACAAAAGAAAAATATCACCATTGATACATACAATGGGCTTTTGGTCGAGTATGCAAAACAAAAAAATGCGGTCGCTATCGTAAAAGGCTTGCGTGCAGTTTCCGATTTCGATTGGGAATTTCAGCAGTCACTCACAAACAAATCGCTCAACCCCGATGTCGAAACGGTGTTTTTAACCGCAAAGGGCGAAAATATGTTTCTCTCATCAAGTATGGTTAAAGAGGTTTGTTCTTTGGGCGGCGATATAAGTTCTTTCGTTCCGCCTCAAATCGCAGAAGATATTTACAAAAGATGTAAAGGAGATATTAAAAATGACTAACACAGATATTTTGCTTGAAGATCTTGAAGATGTTCTTGACGATGCTACTTCAATTCCGCTTTCAAAAAAGTGCGCTGTTGATGTTGATAAAATCAAAACAATTATTGAAGATATCAGATTAAATACACCGCAGGAAACAAAGCAGGCAAAGGCAATTGTTGATTCAAGAAACACTATTCTTGAGGAAGCAAAGAAGGAAGCTGCCGAAATCATCAAAAAGGCACAAGCTGACGCAAGAGACCTTGTTGCTCGCGACGAAATCACAAAGACTGCTCAGGCAGAGGCTACTGAACTTCTTTCAAAGGCTAACGAGCAGGGCAAGGCTATGGTTAAGGAAGCTCAGGATCAGGCTACCGAAATCCTCAGCAACGCCACAACACAGGCTAACGAGATGGTTACATCGGCTCAAAATAAGTCGAGAGAAATGCTCAACGCTGTTAATAATTATGCAGACGATACTCTTCTTTCAATCGACGATGCACTTTATAAGGCACTCACAGATGTTCGCCGCATCCGTCAGGGTATCTCAAACGCTCAAAACAAAAAGGCAGAGTAATTAACACATCGCATAAGCATAAATGTTCAAATAAACAGAGAAATACATTGTTTTTTATACCGCAGATTTTCTGCGGTATTTTTTTGCCGAAAAAGCTTGACATAAAGTCAACTTTATGTGCTATAATCTCGGTAAATTGAATTATAATATTACTCGGAAAGGATTTTTAACTATGTATTTGGAAAAAATTAATTCACCGGCAGATATTAAAAGCTATTCTCTCAATGAGATGAAAGCACTTGCGCAGGAAATGCGTGACGCACTGCTTAAAAAACTCAGTATTCACGGCGGCCATTGCGGACCTAACTTTGCTATGGTCGAGGCTACAATTGCACTTCACCGTGTTTTTGACTCTCCGAAGGATAAATTCGTTTTTGATGTTTCTCACCAAACTTATCCGCACAAAATGCTCACCGGCAGAGCATTCGGCTTTTTGGACGAGAAACGCTATGACGATATTACAGGTTACAGTTGCCCCGAGGAGAGCGAACACGATTTATTTACGGTTGGTCATACATCAACTTCCGTCAGCCTTGCTCTCGGTCTTGCAAAAGCAAGAGATTTAAAGGGCACGGATGAAAATATCATCGCAATTATCGGCGACGGCTCACTCAGCGGAGGCGAGGCTCTCGAGGGTCTTGATATGGCGGCAGAGCTTGACGGCAACTTCATAATTGTTGTAAACGATAACGATATGTCGATTGCCGAAAATCACGGCGGTATGTATTCAAACCTTAAACTCCTCCGTGACACCGGCGGTAAAGCGGAATGCAACCTTTTCAAATCAATGGGACTTGACTATGTATTCGTTAAGGACGGTAATGATATTCAATCGCTTATCAATGCGTTTGAAAGCGTTAAGGACACCAAAAAGCCCGTTGTTGTTCATATCGTAACTCAAAAAGGCAAGGGTTTTAAACTTGCAGAAGAACATAAAGAGGATTGGCATTGGTGTATGCCGTTCGATATTGAAACCGGCAAGCCGAAATTCACCTCTGACGGTGAGGACTACGGCACGCTCACAGCCGATTATCTCCTCGACAAAATGAAAAAAGATAAGACCGTTGTCGGCATAACTTCAGCCACTCCGACCGTTTTCGGCTTTACTGCCGACAAGAGAAAACTTGCAGGAAGGCAGTTTGTCGATGTCGGTATTGCCGAGGAAACAGCTGTTGCGCTTGCATCGGGCATTGCCAAAAACGGCGGCAAACCTGTTTACGGTGTTTACAGCACATTCATTCAGCGCACATATGACCAGCTTTCACAGGATTTGTGCATAAACAGCAATCCTGCCACAATTATCGTGTTTGCCGCTTCTGTGTTCGGCATGAACGATGTTACTCATCTCGGCATTTTTGATATTCCGATGATGTCTAATATTCCGAATCTTGTTTATCTTGCTCCTGTTACGAAAGAAGAGTATTTTGCGATGCTTGATTGGAGCATTGAGCAAACAGATTATCCGGTTGCAATCCGTGTTCCTTGTTACGAAATGATTTCTACTGGCGAAAAGGACACAAAGGATTATTCCGTTTTGAATAAATACGAGGTTGAGGAGCAGGGCAGTGATGTTGCATTTATCGGACTCGGCACATTCTATCCGCTCGCAGTTGAGGCGGCAAAGCTTTACGAACAAAAAACAGGCACAAAGGCAACTGTTATCAATCCTTATTATATCACCGGCGTTGACGGGGATTTGCTCACCTCGCTTAAAGCAAATCATTCAACTGTTGTAACGATTGAGGACGGCGTTTTGAACGGCGGCTTTGGCGAAAAAATCGCCCGTTTTTACGGCTCGTCCGATCTTAAGGTGCTGAACTTTGGACTAAAAAAAGAATTTATCGACAGATACAATTCTGCCGATATTCTTGCACAAAACCGACTCACAAAGGAACAAATCGTTGATGATATTTTGAGCCTATAATTTAATAATTCGGCATAATAAAACCGCCCGACTGATTGAGATTTCAGTCGGGCGGTTTTTGTATGCGCCTGTTATTGTTCTTTTTCGCTATTTCTTTTTCCAACGATGTGGTCGTGAACCGTGTCGGCAAGCTCGCCGTGGAGCTTGAATTTTTTTGTGAAAACAACAAACGATACTGCAATCAGTATTGCCGGTATTCCGAAACAAATCAAGCCGATTGCCGATTTCGTTGTGTCGTTGAACACCCTGCCGTTGTTAACTTGGTCGGAATAATTAACAATCGCAAGTCCGCCGAAAAGGAATATTGTTTGAATGGTGTATGCCATTTTCTGCAAAAAGCCTTTCATTGAAAATGTGATTGATTCGTTTCTTTCACCATTTTTGTATTCGCCGTAGTCAACTATGTCCGCAAGGAAAATGGTTTGCGATACAAACATCGACGCAATGCCGGTTGACGAAATAATGTAGCAAATGCTGAGCGCCGTTGTGTTTTTCAGTATCGGTCCGGTTATATACATTAAAATGTATCCGATAAATGTCGCAATGAGCGATACCTGATAAATTTGCTTTTTGTTCAGCCATTTTGAAAGAATAGGGATTACAAACAAACCTGCTACGGAGCCGATTGCACCGACCATCGAGAATGCCGATTGTGCTGTCGGTTTGCCTAAAACATCGCTGAAGTAATATACAGCCGTGCCGCTTGTCAAATACCATCCTGCGTTTGAAAGCATCGCAAAAATCATAAATACAACAAGCTGGTCATTGTGCGCCACAACGGAGAATATTTTTTTGAAAGAGAATTTCGTCTTTTCGCCGTAAACAACATTCTTTTCTTTTGTCGAAAGCACGCAGATTACGGAAAAAGCAACAAGCAAAATTGCGCAAATGCCTGCCCATTTTGAAAATCCCGATGCGCTGTATCCCTTGTCAGTTACATATTCATCTGTGCCTTTAGAAAGAAGCGGCAAAATTATCGGCGTTGCAACGGTGATTATTCCTTGACCCAAGCCGCTGAATGTCCTTGCAACGGTTGAAACAAGGTTTCTGTCCTTCGGGTCGGAGGTGAATGACGGCACCATGCTCCAATACGGAATGTCTGCCATTGTGTTTGTCATACCCCAAAGAATATACATTACACCGATATAAATGTATAAGCCTGTTCCGCTCATTCCGAATTTTGTGAAAAGCAACCACAAAACTACGGCGTTACAAACTGCACCTATCACAATCCACGGCCTGTATTTTCCGAATTTTGTGCGTGTGTTGTCAACTATTGTGCCCATCATCGGGTCGTTGATTCCGTCCCAAATTCTTGCGATAGGGGTCAATAAAAGCAAAAAGCCTTCTTTTAATCCTAAAACGCTTGATAAATAATAGCTTAAGAACGAATAAAACATTCCGTAGCTCAAATCAAGTCCTGTTGCGCCCACGCCGTAAAAAATTTTTTCACGCCATGTGGTTTTGTACTCCGTCATACCGGTCTCCTTTAACATCTGTATATAATATAAATTTTTATCATTATACCATACACTTGTCATAATGGCAAATATATCGAATGTTACAAAAATATTACAAATTATTACAAAATGTCCTGCACTAAATATTTGCTTGACAATGGGACTTTATCCTTATATAATAAATACAGGTGGGATAAAATCCCTAATAAATCCATATTTATCCCAAGCAAAACTTAATTTTGGGTAACAAATTTTTACATTTCACTGTTTCACGGAAAGGAGGAGAGCATATGGACGAGCTTTTTGTAGGTCACAAGCCTTGCAAAATCGACGCAAAGGGCAGAATTTCAATCCCTTCATCAATGCGTGCGCCGCTCGGTCAATCATTTATCGCGTCACGCGGTTTCGGCAATTGCCTTGCTCTCTATCCTATGGAGGAGTGGAACAAGTTTATGAATAAAATCCACGAAACCGTCAGCCAAAAGGACAGAAAGCGCCTTGAATTTTATTTCTCTGCCAATGCTGAAAAAATGTCGCTTGACGGTCAGGGCAGACTTTTACTCAATGAAAATCTGCGCAGTCAGGTTAATCTTTTGGGCGAGTCGGAGGCTCAGGTTTTCGGCAATAACACACGCATCGAAATTTGGAATGCACAACTCTTTGAAGAACAGCTTAATGCTGTCAGCGCAGAAGAGGTCGAAAACATTCTCGACGAATACGGTATTTGATTATGGAATTTGTGCATAAAAGTGTGTTGTTTGACGAAACAATAAAATCTCTCAATTTAGATAAAACAAAAATATTTCTCGACGGCACGGCAGGCGGCGGCGGCCATTCTCGTGAGATTGCGAAAAATGCAAAACGCCTCATTGCGGTCGACCAGGACCCGGATGCAATCAAAGTCCTCCACGAAAGGCTTGATTCCCTCGGAAATGTTACGGTAGTTCAAAACAATTTTGAAAATGTCAAGTCGATTTTAAGCGACCTCGGCATAGACGGCATAGACGGTATGCTCCTCGACCTCGGCGTCAGCTCGTTTCAGCTTGACAACGGCGACAGAGGTTTTTCGTTCCATCAAAACGCTCCGCTTGATATGCGAATGAGCAAATCGGGAATGAGCGCCGCCGATGTTGTCAATAATTACAGTGAGAATGAACTTGCAAACGTTATTTTTAAATACGGCGAGGAAAAATTTTCGCGTCGTATCGCAAAAAATATAGTCCTTGCAAGACAGGACAAGCCGATTGAAACAACATTCGAGCTTGTTGATATTATCAAAGCGTCATATCCGAAGGCAAAAATGCGCGACTCACATCCGGCTCGCAAAACATTTCAGGCAATAAGAATAGAAGTCAACGGCGAGCTTGACAAGCTTTCAAAAACGCTTGATGATGCGCTCGATTGCCTAAATCCCGGCGGAAGATTGTCAATCATTACATTCCATTCGCTCGAGGACAGAATAGTTAAAGAAAAATTCGCAAAGTGGTGCAATCCCTGCACATGTCCAAAGGAATTTCCCGTTTGCGTTTGCGGCAAAAAACCGCTCGGCAAGCTTCCGTTTAAAGCGGTTGCACCGTCAAAAGAAGAATTAGAAGAAAATCCGAGAGCCAGAAGCTCAAGGCTCCGCACATTTGAAAAGTTTTAAGCAAGGTGGCGAAAATTTATGACAAATACAAATGATTTCAGAAGATATTCGTATTCATCCGATCCTGCGTATTTGATTAACCAATTTGATTTCAGCCGCGGCTCACAGGCACCGAAAATTAAGCCGCAGTCACAGCCTGATGTGAACAAGGGCTTTAAAGTTCACGAAAATAAAACATTCAAAACAAAATCACAGCTTAAGGCAGAGCAAAAACGCGGCGTTTCAAGCACTCTTAAAATCGCGGCTGTTGCCGTTACATGCTTTGTTATGATTGCACTTGTAATCGGCTCTCTTGCCGTTAAAAACGAGCTTACAAAGGAAATCGCCGCAAAGCAAACACAAATTGCAAATGCTCAAAGTGAAAATATTTCGCTCCAAAGTGAGCTTGATTCTCTCGTTTCCGTCAGTATGATAGACGATTATGCCGTTAACAAGCTCGGTATGAAAAAGGTTAAGTCAAATCAAATTCAGTATGTCGATGTCGACGGCTATAAGGCACAAAAGCAGGCACAACTCGGCAAGCAGGCAAATCAAAATGCAAAGGCGAAAGCCTCTGCAAAAACAGCAGGTAATAAATAACAAAATTCAGCGTAATTATATTATGAGAGTTCGGCGACGCCCTACTCTCTAATATGCTTTATATAGGCAAAAGTTTTTTGCCGCAAATTGTAGATATAATGTGATGAGGTGATAGCATGAAAGCAGAATTTAAGAAAAATATGTTCAAACGCATATTTATTTTTGCAATTGCTGTTGCCTTTTTATTTTCAGTCGACGGTGCAAGACTTTTTTATCTTCAACTTGTCAACGGCTCGGAGCTTTCCGCAAAGGCGGAATCACAGCAGCTTTCCGATACCGAAATTCCTGCAATGCGCGGCACGATTTATGACAGCGAGGGCAATGTTCTTGCTCAATCGGCTACCGTTTGGAATGTATTTATCGACCCGTCCAATATCAAAAGCGAAAAACAACGCGATTTGGTTGTAAACGGCTTGACGGATATTTTAAAACTTGATGACGATGAAAAGCAGGAAGTTGTTAAAAAGACCCAAAAGCAAACGAAATATGCCATTGTTGCCGAAAAGGTCGAGAACGATATTAAAGAAAACCTTTCAAAATATGTTTCAAAAAACAAACTTGGCAATATAGTCGGCACAGAGCAAACAACTCGCCGCTATTATCCGTACGGCAACTTTGCATCAACAGTCCTCGGCTTTACCGGTGACGATAATCAGGGACTTTCGGGTATCGAGTCTTACTATGACGAACAACTCACCGGTACAAACGGCAGAATTATTACGGTTAAGGATGCAAATTCAAATAAGCTCCCGACAGATTACGAAACATCAATCGACGCAGAAAACGGCAATTCGCTTGTTTTGACAATAAACCAAACAATTCAGTATTACCTCGAAAAAGGTCTTCAAACAACACTTGAGGAATATGATTGCAAAGGCGCATACGGTGTTGTTATGAACTGCAAAACGGGCGCCGTTCTTGCAATGGCGTCGCTTCCGGATTATAATCCTAATGAGCCGTATAAAATTTCATACGATAAAACAAAAGAAAAAATATCAAAACTTTCTACCGACGAAGAGAAAAAACAGGCTGAAAGCACCGCCGTTCAGGCTCAGTGGAGAAACTTCACCGTTTCCGATACATACGAGCCGGGTTCCGTTTTCAAAACATTTATGGCAAGTGCCGCTCTTGAGGAAAATGTAGTAAATCTCAATACTAAATACACATGTACCGGCTCAATCAGGGTAGAGGACCATGTTATGAAATGCCATTACCACGCAGGTCACGGCACACAAACATTGACGCAGGGCCTTGAAAATTCATGCAACCCGTTTTTCATCACAATCGGTCAAAAACTCGGCGTTCACAAATATTTTCAGTATTTTCAGGGTTTCGGCTTTTCACAAAAAACAGGCATTGACCTCCCGGGTGAGGCGGCGCCGCAGTATTATAAAGAAAATCAATACGGCATTGTCGAGCTTTCATCGGCGTCTTTCGGCCAAACAAACTCGCTCACACCTATTCAAGTCTGCACAGGGCTTTGCGCAATAGCAAACGGAGGAATGCTTGTTAAACCGTATGTTGTTTCAGAAATTAAGGACGAAGACGGCAATACCGTTTCAAAAACAAAAACAACCGAGGTCAGACGCGTCATCAGCAATGACACCTCTGAGAAAGTCAGAAAAATGATGAAAAGCGTTGTTGATAACGGCACAGGTAAAAACGGCTATGTCGCAGGCTACAGTGTCGGCGGCAAAACCGGCACATCAACCAAGCTGGCCGAATCGTCAAACGGCAATAAATACATAGTTTCGTTCGCGGCAATCGCTCCGTCGGATGATCCGGAAATCGCAATGCTTATCATTTGTGACGAGCCTAATCAGGACTTGGGCGGCGGAGCACTTTGCGCACCTATCGCCGCAGAGGTTGTCGAGCAGGCGATGACAGAGCTTAATATTGAGCCGAAATATTCAGAGTCCGAGCTTAAAAAGCTTTCGGTTAATACTCCGTCGGTTGTCGGCTCAACAGTCGAGGCGGCAGAGTCAAAACTCACCTCGGCAGGTTTGACATATAAGGTTGTCGGCAATGGCAAAAAAGTATTAAAACAAAATCCGTCCTCATCCGCAAAAATCCCGAACGGCGGCGTTGTTGTTCTCTATACCGAAAAGGACAGCAAATCCACAACAACCGTTCCCGATTTCAAGGGAATGACTGTCAGTGAGGCTAATGCGGCTGCAGCGGCGGCAAATATAAATATCGAAATCAGCGGAAACAGTCTTTCGTCGTCAAATGTTGTTGCATACAAGCAGTCGGCGGCAAAGGGCGATAAGGTTGAAAAGGGCACCGTAGTTGATGTTACATTCAAAAGCACAACCTCGGTATTAGATTAAAACGGAGGAATAGATATGAAATTATCACAGGTATTAAACGGCTTAAATGTCAAAAATGAATATAAAGATGTCGAAATTACCGATGTCACATCCGATTCAAGGCTCGTTGAAAAGGGCTATCTCTTTGTCTGCATTAAGGGCGCTTCATTCGACGGACACAGTGTTGCAAAGCAAATGCTTGAAAAGGGTGCTGCCGCAGTAGTTGTTGAAAAGGACCTCGGCATCGAAAATCAAATTATTGTCGATAATACAAGAGAGTCATATTCTCCGATTTGCGCAAACTTTTTCGGCAATCCTGCAAACGAGCTTAAACTTATCGGCTTGACAGGCACAAACGGCAAAACAACAACAACATTTCTTATAAAACAAATTCTTGAAAATGTCGGCAAAAAGGTCGGCCTCATCGGAACTGTTCAAAATATGGTCGGCAGTGAGGTTTATCCTGCTCATTATACAACGCCCGACCCTCACGAGCTTCAGTCACTTTTTAGAAAAATGGTTGATGCAAATTGCGAATACTGTGTTATGGAGGTTTCGTCCCAAGCTCTCGCACAAGGCAGGGTAAAGGGTATTCACTTTCTTATCGGCGCATTCACAAATCTTACACAAGACCATCTCGATTATCACAAAACTTGGGAAAACTATTTCAATGCAAAGCGTATTTTGTTTGAAAATTGCGACATCGCTGTTACAAATGTAGACGATAAAAACGGACTAAAAATCGTTGAAAATCTCCCTTGCAAGGTTGTAACATACGCCGTTGACAATATCAATTCCGATTACACGGCAAAAAATGTTTCGTTCTCGTCAAACGGCGTTAAATACGAACTTGTCGGTGACAAAATCGGCAGAGTTGTTTGCCCGATTCCCGGCAGATTCAGTGTTTATAATTCGCTTTGCGCCGCTACCGTTGCGCTTACTCTCGGCGTTGATTTTGAGGATACGCTCATCGCTATCGGCAAATCAAACGGCGTTAAGGGCAGAATCGAGGTAGTTCCGACAAATACGGATTATACTGTTATTATCGACTATGCTCACTCACCGGACGGACTCGAAAATATAATTTCATCGCTTAAGGAAATCGCAAAGGGCAGAGTAGTTACACTGTTCGGTTGCGGCGGCGACAGAGATAAAACAAAACGCCCGAAAATGGGCAAAATCGCCGCAGACCTCTCGGATTTCTGCGTTGTTACTTCAGATAACCCGCGTTCGGAAAATCCGTCGGAAATCATCAAAGATATTCTTGAAGGTATGAAAGACAGCAAAACTCCTTATGTCGTAGTCGAAAATCGCAAGGAGGCTATCACTTGGGCTTTGCATAATGCGCAAAAAGATGATATAATCCTTTTAGCAGGTAAAGGTCACGAAACATACCAAATCCTGCCTACGGGCACAATTCACTTCGATGAAAGGGAAGTTGTGGCGGAAGTTCTTAATTCATAAGAGGTCATTATGGAAACATTAAAGTTATCCGAAGTTGCGTCTGCCTGCAACGGCACATACAGCACCGAGGGCGAAATAAACGCAGTTTGCATTGATACACGAAAAATTACAAAGGGTTGCCTGTTCATTTGCATAAAAGGCGAGCGATTTGACGCCCATCAGTTTGCAGACGAGGCGCTTGAAAAAGGCGCAGCGGCTGTTATGATTGATGAGGATTTAACGCCAAACGGCGCATTCGTCAAGGTCGAAAACACCACAAAGGCGCTTTTGGCTCTCGGCGGATACTATCGCTCAAAATTCAATATTCCCGTTGTTGCGCTTACCGGTTCAGTCGGTAAAACAACAACAAAGGAATTCACTTCTCTTGTTGTCGGTGCAAAATATAAAACGATTAAAACACAAGGCAATCTTAATAATGAAATCGGTTTGCCGCAAACACTTTTTCAAATTGATTCAAGAACACAGGCGGCGGTTATCGAAATGGGTATGAATCATTTCGGCGAAATCAGCCGTCTTGTCAACGCCACAAAGCCGACTCTTGCGCTTATAACCAATATCGGTGTTTCGCATATTGAAAATCTCGGCTCACGCGACGGAATTTTAAAGGCAAAGCTTGAAATAACCGAGGGCTTGCCAAACGGCGCACCGCTCATTTTGAACGGCGATAACGATAAGCTCGCAACCGTTAAAAACGATAATTTTAATATCTGTTTTTACGGCATTGAAAACGGCGAGTTTAAAGCAGAAAATATCGTTGAACACGATTCGACGACCGATTTCGATATTGTATATCGCGGCGATACACAGCATATCACAATTCCCACAATCGGTGTTCACAATGTTTATAACGCACTTGCGGCATTCACGGTCGGATATTTTCTTGATGTTCCGGCACAGGATGCGGCAAATGCTCTTGCTTCTTATGTCCCGGCAGGAATGCGCCAAAAGGTCGTAACAGTCGGCAAAATCACATCTATTGAAGATTGCTACAATGCATCGCCCGACTCAATGCGCGCCGCAATCAGAACATTGCGCGACACCGCAGGCAACAAAAAAATCGCCGTTTTGGGTGATATGCTCGAACTTGGCGATTATGCCGAAACGGCGCATACGCAGGTCGGCGAAATGGTCGGCGAGTACGGAATAGATTATCTTTTGGCTTATGGCAAGGACGCCGCTTTTTATGTTTCTGCGGCGAAAAATTCCGGCTGTGAAAACGCATTTTTGTTTGATGATAAAGATGCACTCACAAAAAAATTGCTTGAAATAACGAATGACGGCGACGCTGTCATTTTTAAAGGCTCAAGAGGAATGAAGCTTGAGGATGTTATAAATTCTGCTTATAAAGTATGGGAGAAGTAAACAATGAATGTTATATCTGTAATAATCACAATTGTTGTTGCGTTCGGCGTAACCGCCGGCTCGGGATTTGTTATAATCCCTTGGTTAAAAAAACTGAAGTTCGGTCAAACTATTCTTGATATAGGTCCGTCATGGCACAAATCAAAGCAGGGCACACCCAATATGGGCGGTTTGATGTTTATTTTCGGCATCATCGTTTCGTTTATTATCGGTGCGCTCACGCTTCATTTTTCGGGCGGCAGCCTTGAGTCCGAATCGGCAAAAATCTTTGCCGGCAGGGATGTTGTGCTTTTGATTGCAGGTCTTTGCCTCGCGCTCGGATGCGGAATTGTCGGTTTTACGGATGACTATACTAAAATTAAACTTAAAAGAAACGAAGGACTTTCGCCAAAGCAAAAAACTCTCGGTCAGCTAATTATGACTTTCGGATATACATTGACTCTTTGGCTTTCACACAACACCGTTTGGTACATTCCGTTTATCGGCAATGTCGATTTTGAAAAAAATCTTTTCACCTCCGTTGTATTTTGGCTCGTTTCGATTTTCATTATTTACGGTTGCGTCAATTCGGTTAACCTTACCGACGGTATCGACGGACTTTGTTCATCTGTTACCGCAACTGTCGCAATCACATTTATCATCGCCGCTGTTATTATGAAGTTTGCAGGCCTCGGCATTCTCGCCGGTGCGCTTTTGGGCGGCGTTTTGGGCTTCCTTTGTTGGAACTGGAACCCTGCCAAAACATTTATGGGCGACACAGGCTCGCTTTTCCTCGGCGGATTGGTCGTAGCACTCGGCTATGCAATCAAATGTCCGCTCCTTCTTCTTCCGATTGGTATCGTTTATGTTTGTGAAACCATGAGCGATATAATCCAAATCGGCTATTTCAAAATCACCCACGGCAAAAGAATTTTCAAAATGGCACCTATTCATCACCATTTTGAAATGTGCGGCTGGAAAGAAAAGAAAATTTGCGTTGTATTTTCTCTTGTCAATGCAGTAGGCTGTGCAATCGCGCTTTTGCTTATGTATTTCGGTCAAAAATAATAGTTCTTAATTAAAATTTACGAAAGGAGAGCCGCTATGCCTGAGCTTGAACCGCCAAAAAGGTATCGCCACACCGACGATGAGCCGCAAACTCAACGCAAAAAGTCAAAAAAGAATAAAAAATCGGTGCAAAAAAGGCGTTCGGCACAGCACGAGCGTTCCTCGTCGGAGCGTGAATATCACGCGCAGGAGAGCAAAATCGTTCGCACAAATACCGGCATCAGAAAAAACGATATTTTCACCGTCGGCTCATTTGACATTCCTTTCTTCGCTTTAACAATCGCCTTGCTCACGATAGGTCTTGTTATGCTGTTTTCTGCATCTTATCCCTATGCTTTGCAAAAATACGGCGATTCATACTATTTCTTTAAAAGACAAATCGTTTTCGCTGTTGCAGGTGTTGTTGCAATGCTTGTTATGTCGAAAATCAATTATAAACTGCTCAAAGTTATTCATCGCCCGTTGTTGATAGTTACACTGCTTCTTCTCGTAGTAGTTTTGTTCTATCATACAAATGTTGATGATTTCAAACGTTGGATTCCACTCGGTCCGTTCACTCTTCAGCCGTCGGATATTGCAAAATTCACAATAGTCCTCACAATGGCAACATATGTCACAAAGCATTATTCAAAAATGAAAAATCCGATTTACGGCATCGTTTTCCCGATTTTGATTATTGGCTTGTTTTGCGGATTGATTTATCTTGAGCACCACCTTTCCTGCACAATCCTTGTGTTTTGTATCGGCGCGGCAATTATGTTTGCAGGCGGCACGGATTGGCGGCTCTTTGCGGTCGGCATGGGTATTATGATTGCCGTTGTCGCACTCGTAATTATGAATCCCGACCTTTTGATGAACTATGCAGGCGACAGAATTGTTGCTTGGCTTGATAAATCGTATGAGCCGCTCGGCAAAAGGTGGCAAACAAACAACTCGCTTTATGCAATCGGCTCCGGTGGATTTTTCGGCGTCGGACTCGGCAATTCAAAACAAAAATATCTTTATGTTTCCGAACCGCAAAACGACTTCATTTTCGCAATTGTCTGCGAGGAACTCGGCTTTATCGGCGCAATCGCAATCATTGTTTTGTTTGCGCTCCTCTTTATCCGCGGCATTAAAATCGCCAACAGATGCGAGGATAAATTTGCATCGTTTATCGTTCTCGGCATAGTTGCACAGGTTGCAATCCAAACGATATTTAATATAATGGTTGTAACGGACACTATTCCAAATACCGGTATCGCTCTGCCGTTCTTCTCCTACGGCGGCACGGCATTGCTGATGCTTTTGTTTGAAATGGGTGTTGTCCTTTCAATTTCAAGGAAGTCAAACCAAAAGAAGGTATAAATTATGAAGTTTTTATTTGCTACGGGCGGCACTGCAGGTCATATCAACCCTGCACTTGCTGTTGCCTCTTATATTCGCGATAATTATAAGGATGCCGAAATTATGTTTATCGGCACGGCGGACCATATGGAGTCACGCCTTGTTCCGAATGCAGGATTTGCGTTTAAAACAATTGAGATTAACGGTTTTAAACGCTCGTTTTCTCCAAAGGCGATTGTCGCAAATGTCAAAACAGTATTCAAACTTGTCAAATCCGAGCAGGAGAGTAAAAAAATAATTCGTGATTTTGCGCCCGATGTTGTAATCGGCTTCGGCGGCTATGTTTCGGGTCCTGTTCTCCAAGAGGCGGCAAAACTTCATATTCCTTGCTGTGTTCACGAGCAAAATGCGTACCCGGGCATCACAAACAAACAGCTTGCAAAGCAGGTTGACAGAGTTATGCTCACTGTTGAGGACGCGGCAAAGCATCTTGACTGCAAAAACGAGCCGACGGTTACCGGACTTCCGGTGCGCGGCGAATTGCTTAATAAATCAAAAAAATCCGCTCGCAAGGAGCTTTCCGTTCCCGACGGAAAATATCTTGTCCTTTCGTTCGGCGGCTCGCTCGGTGCTGCTCCGCTCAACGATTCAATGTTTGATATTCTTCTTCGCCATGCCGATGACGACTCTGTTTATCATATTCATTCCGTCGGCACAAACGGCGCAGAATATTTGGACAAGTTTGTTGAAAAAGGATTTGAGCGCGTTTCCGACACCGTTGTTCGCAAGGGCACTGTCGAAGTGCGCAAATATATTGATAATATGGATGTCTGCATGGCGGCAGCTGATCTTGTTGTCGGCAGAGCAGGCGCGTCATCTCTTTCCGAAATTGAAGCAATGGGTAAGGCGTCAATTCTCATTCCGTCACCCTATGTTGCCGAAAATCATCAGTTCCACAATGCCATGGCGCTTGTCAACAGAAACGCCGCTCGCATTATCGAGGAAAAGAATTTGACTGCGGAGTCGCTTTCAAATATGATAGACAGCCTTCTTTCATCACAGGAGCAACTTTTTGAGATTGAGAAAAACGCAAAATCTATGGCTGTTCTTGACTCACGCGAAAGAATTGCCGACATAATTATTTCACTCGCAAAATAATAACAAAACCTCGAGAGCTTTCATATTATGCCATAGGTGATTGTATGGAACTCTTACAAATAAAAGGCAAACAAAAATTAGGCGGTGAAATTTCACTTCACGGCGCAAAAAACAGCGTTTTGCCGATTCTTGCGGCAACAGTTCTTGTTCGTGGCAAAAGCGTTATACATAATTGCCCAATGCTGTCTGATGTCAAATATACAATAGAAATTTTAAAATACCTCGGCGCCGATGCCGTTATTGAGGGCGACACCGTGACGGTTGATTCAACCGATATTTGCCGACATAATATACCAAAATATCTTATGGAAGAAATGCGTTCTTCCATAATATTTTTAGGTGCACTTGCCTCGCGATGCGGCAATGCGTGCCTCTATCTTCCGGGTGGCTGTGACATAGGCCTGCGGCCGATTGATTTCCATATTTCGGGCTTAAAATCGCTCGGATATTCCATTTTGTTCGACGGCAACGATATTTGTTGCGTCAACAAAAACGCCTCGTCAAATACAGTTGTGCTTCCTTTTTCAAGCGTCGGCGCAACGGAAAATTTGATTTTGGCGTCGGTTTTCCTGTCGGGCAGGACTCAAATTGTCAATGCCGCACGAGAGCCTGAAATAGCCGATTTAATCGCCTTTTTGAATAAGTGCGGTGCAAAAATCAAAGGCGCATCAACACCGATTATAGAAATTGTCGGAGTTGATAAGCTTCACGGTTGCGAACATACCGTCATATCGGACAGAATACTTGCCTCAACCCTTATGAGTGCTGCGGCTGTCACATCAAGCGAAATTCGCATTAAAAATGTCATTCCGTCGCATCTTATGCCGGTTTTGCCGATTTTCGACCAAATGGGATGCGATATGTATCTTGATTCAAATTCACTTTCAATCAAGGGTCCAAAGCGTTTGCGACGCGTAAAAAAAATAGAAACAATGACATATCCCGGCTTCCCCACAGATTGTCAGGCGGTTGTGATGGCGGCGCTTACAGAGGCGCGCGGCACCTCGGTTATCCGCGAAACAATTTTTGAAAACAGATTTAAGCATGTTTCACAGCTCGTGCGATTTGGTGCGGATATTATTGTTAATGACCGCTCGGCTATTATTAACGGCGTTTCGTCACTTCACGGCGCAGATGTGGTTTGCACCGATTTGCGAGGCGGCGCGGCTGTTGTGATTTGCGCACTTGATGCCGAGGGCGTTTCGCTTGTCAAAAACATATCTCATATAGACAGGGGATACGAGAAAATCGAAAATCAGCTTTCCTTAATCGGTGCCGATATTAAGAGGATTCAATATGAAACAGAATAGAAATAAAAAATCCAATAAGCCCGACTCACATCGCCAAAGCAGGCAAAATGAGTTTTCGGACCTTAATTCTCAACTCGGCTCGTTCGGGCTTGAACCTCCGAAAATTTACAGAAACGAGCAGCCGCAAAAAAGAGGAAATGAACAAAATCCCGACATTCCGCGCCGGCGCTCAAATAAAAAGCAAAAAATCTCCTCGGCAAAAAAGTCGAATGATTCAAATATAAACGAAAAGCGCAGATCACAAAACAAAAAACGCAAAAAGAAAAAGACGCTGCGAAAAATCATTACCGTTGCGTCTGTTGTGCTCGCCGTAGTAGTTGTTATGGTTATTTTGAGCCTTACCGTTTTGTTCAAAATCGACACAATTTCTGTATCAGGTAACAGTAAATATAAAACGGAACAAATCATTTCCGCGTCGGAGATTGAAAAAAATACAAATCTCTTTACCGCCGATGCTTCAAATGCGCAGGTACAGCTGCTCAAAAAACTGCCATATATCTATCAGGCGGAGGTCAAAAGGAAATTTCCTTCAACAGTTCAAATAACCGTCAAAGAGACTGACACGGTGTATTATATTAAAAATAAAGATAATACCTTTACACTGTTTGACGGCACGCTTAAAGTTCTTGAAGCTAATGTTGCCGCCGAGCCTAAAGACGGTATTGAAATCAAAAAACTTGCGCCGTCAAATGCAGTTGCAGGCGAGGTTATAAAGGCCGATGACGATAAGTCATACGACGATCTTCTTGCACTGATGGAAATTATCGAAAAGCTTAAACTTGGGGACGATATAACGGAAATATATTCAAATGATATTAACAACAACTTTATGGTTTATAAAGGCAGAATAACATTCAAATTAGGCTCTGCTGCCGATTTGGAGGATAAAGTATATAAAGCGTTAAGCGTTGTTGAAAAGATAAATGACAGCGACCCGAACGCAAAAGGAACGGTTACTGTAACCGCTGACAAGAAAAGTTACTTTACACCTCCTGAGGTGTAACTTACTTGTAAAGCAATGCACATTACAAATAACAAGCTGTTTCCTTTGAATTGTGCTATTTGCACAAAGCATTTTGATTATTATTTTGAAAGATTGTAAAAAATATTAGGAATATTTTATAAAAAGTATTGCAAAGTGGTTACAAAACTGTTACAATATCATTTGTAACGGTACAGAAGTACCAACACGAATATAAAGACAAGGAGAATTTAATCTAATGGGCAGATACGAAATTGATACCAACGATAACAGAATAGTTCAAATTAAAGTAATCGGTGTAGGCGGCGGCGGAGGAAACGCTGTTGACCGTATGGTTAAGGCAAATATAAAGGATGTTGAGTTTGTAGCAGTAAACTCCGATAAACCGGCTCTCGGCAAGTCATCGGCAACTCAAAAAATTCTTATCGGCGAAAAAGCAACAAAGGGTATGGGCGCAGGCGCCAGACCTGAAGTCGGCCTTAAAGCAGCTGAAGAATCAAGAGAGGCTCTTACCGATGTTCTTACAGGTTCCGATATGGCATTCATCACCGCAGGTATGGGCGGCGGAACAGGCACAGGTGCCGCTCCGGTAGTAGCAAAAATCGCAAAGGATATGGGCATCCTTACAGTAGGCGTTGTTACCACACCTTTCGGCTTTGAGGGCAAGCGCCGCATGGCACAGGCAGAAGAAGGTATCAACGAGCTTTCACAGCATGTTGATTCACTTATCGTTATTCCTAATGAAAACCTCAAGTCTGTTACTAAGGAAAAAATTACTCTCCTCAACGCATTTGAAATCGCAAACGATGTTCTTCTCCAAGCTGTTCAGTCTATTTCAGACCTTGTTAATGCAACAGGTCTTGTAAACTGTGACTTCGCCGATGTAACAGAGATTATGAAGGATTCAGGCTATGCTCATATGGGCGTTGGCAGAGCTAAGGGCAAAGATAAGGCAGAGGTTGCAGCTGCTCAGGCTATCTCCTCACCGCTTCTTCAAACATCTATCGATGGCGCTCGCGGCATTCTTCTTAATGTTACAGCTTCAACAGACATCGGTCTTGAAGAAGTTGATGCAGCATCAAATGTTGTTATGGAAGCAGTTCATCCTGATTGTGAAATTATCTGGGGTGTTAACTATGACGAGGATCTTGAAGACGAAATGGTTATCACAGTTATCGCTACCCGTTTCGGTGAGGACGGTCCTAAGGAGCTTAAGTCAACAACAGCTAATAAGGCAGTTGCTCCTCCGATTGAATCGGCTGTTCCTACAAACTTCTCTGCAAATGATGACGATGCTTTCACCGACATTGTTTCATTCTTCAAAAAGTAATTTATCACATTACATATATTATTTTGATAAAAGACGAGTGCTACGCTCGTCTTTTATTAATTCCGTTAAAATATTCTCAATATGTATATTATTTCTCTGTAAAGTGGAAAATTATGTTAAATGTAAGCAAATCACTTTACATTTTCAACATATTCCACACAGTTATCCACATTCTTAAATCGAGTATTCCACATTTTACACCTACTTTTCCACATCGTTTTTAACACTTCGTTTTTGTAAAGTGAACAACCCTTACAAATAATAAACGGCTTATACATTTATTGTATAAGCCGTTTCGCCTTTTTCTATTCGATTTTATGAATATTTACCACTCACTTTTTGTATATGAGCGTATAATATTAGCAATAATGTTGTCGCGCTTAAATCCTTTGCCTTTGCCGCCGATATATTGGTCTTGAATCTTACCGGCGCGGATTGTTACAAAGTCCGCCTTGTCGATAATTTTGTCAATCGGTGGAATATCGCCGAATTTATATTCTTCGTCAACCGTGTCGATAAGTCGGGTTGCAAGGTGAGTGTTTGAAAATTTCTTGACAGCTGTCATTGCTAAAATCGCAACTCTGTTTTCCTCGGGGAGTATGAGCTTTTTGCAGTTTCTCACATCAATTTCGTACAGATAGAAATATGCTTTTCCGTTTGCAATATTTCCCTCCGGATGATGCGTGTGTGTAAACTCAAAGCCAATCGGCGCGTCATTGATTCTTGCCGATTGCTGAAGTCCGGCCATATCCCATTGTGCATAATGCTCTGTCATTGCGTAAATATTGATTTTGCGTTCCTTGTTGTCGGTGAAGAGTGTTATCTCTCTGCCGCCTATCGTACCCGATGCAAGAATGTATAATTTGGTACTGCCCTTAGGTATATCAATTTCCTGCTCACGCGGAATGAGTATGTTTTTGTCCATTGATACTTTAGGCATACGGAAAGTAATTCCCTTTACAGTGTAACTTTCGGGTATCAACTCGTCGGGGAGGGAACATCCGCTGCCCTGCAAAATTGTGTTTACCTTGTAGTTGTCAGATGTTATGCCACACGAATTATATTCAAGGTCAAGTTTTTTGAAATTCTCTTTTGCTTTGTTTTTCTCAATGTTGAGCATGATTTTAAAGCTCTTAACCTCAAACGGATTAATGTTAAATGTAAAGCTGTCGCCGTCTGCTTTAACATCCCCCTTGTGCTCCTCGCTTGCAAGGATTTCTTCTGCCGTCTTAATTTCGCCAAGCATCGTGACACATACATTTTTGTGCGCCTTGCCGCTCATTTCGTTAACTCTGATTACGATTGAGTCGTCATCCTGTGCCTTTTTGATTGCTCTTACGGCAACGCCCGAACTGCTGATTTTAAGCAGGGAAATGTCGTCGTATTTGCCCTCGCGCCTTGATGAGGTTTGGAACGCAACCATTTTTTCATTGAACAGTTCCGACTCACTTTCTGTGAGTGATGATAATGCACCTTTGTGTGAGCAAATTCCGAATGAAAAAATGTTTCTGCCGATGTCCTGCAAATCCTGGCGTGCATCTTTTGTGAATGCGCCGGCAGGTGTGTGTAAGCAGGTCAGGCGGAGTGTGTTTTCGTTCGGCTTGTCCCAACCGTATTTGCAGTCGGAGAATATGCTAACTCCGAAACGCTCGTATTCGTCGCTCAAATCTGCCCATTTCTGTGCGGGCACTTCATAAAGATTTTCGCTGTTTGTCGGGCGCTGAATGTATCCGAGTCCGAGGTCATATGTTGCCTTTTCGTTTTCGCATGCAAACGGGAACTGTGCCTTGAGCATAGTTCTGCGTTCCTGCCAATCAATAAAATTGTCAACCCTGATTGTCTCACCACTGCTTTCGAGTGAAACAACCTGCTCGATTCTTGACGATTCAATGTGTCTTGAAACCTTGACGGCAATTCTTGCCGCACCGTTTTCGACAATTTCAAATTCAGGCGTGTTTGCGTATGCGTACGGCTCGCCGTCAATGTCCTCCTTGCGCATCTCCCAGCTTGGGTAGTTGAGCATTCCTATGTCATGCATTGCCGCAAGCTTAATCGGCTTTGACAATATTTGCATCTTCAGCTTTTTGTCGATTATTGTTGCAATGTCGCCGTTTTTGTTAAATACAACTCTGTATTTTGCGTTTTCGAGTGTGTGTTCGGTTACTTTGAGATCCGTCGCCTTGCCGTATTTCTTGTCCGCAACCTGAACATCATAAACCTTGTAGCCTACACTGTCAACGTTCGCGATAAACACAATTTTCAGCGTTTTGCCTTGCTTTGCAACAATCTGCGACGGAACTTCTTTACCGCTTTTGTCAACGACCTTGATGCATCTTGCGTTGTGGTTAAGCTTAACTGTCGCCTCAACAGCACCCTTGCGCTTTGCCGCAACGGGGTTGTTAACGATTACGGCGCATTCCTTGCACCATGAAGTGTCAAGCTCGTTTGCAATTGCGCCTACCGCACCCTCATATTCTGTTTGAAATTGAGAGAGTGATACAAAATAATCGTTCCAGCTGTCATTATATTGGAGCATAGTCGATGTGCCGGGAATATCGTCGTGGAATTGGTGCTGAATAACTCTTTTCCAAGCCTTGTCGATGATTTCCTGCGGATATTTGTATGAAGTCAAAAGGTTTGCCGTTGCGCATGCACGCTCGCAAATGTCAGCAAGTATTTCGTTTTGCGCGTTGAGCCTTTTGCTCATGCATCTTGATGTGTAGCCGCCTGCACCGTGAGAACGCATTACAAGCTCGTTGTCCCAAATCGGCAAGCCTTTTTTATCTGCATCAGGTAGTTTTTCAAGCTCGTTGAAGATTGCGTCCGATTGTGCGGAATAAACTTTTGTCTCGTTGTTTGTTTCGTTGGCTTTTACACTTTCGTCAACGCTTTTTGCGCTTGCTTCAGTGGGAGCGCCGCCCCAGTCGCCCGTGCCGTAATAGTTCATTGTCCACGGTAAGCCGTAATTTATTCCGTTGTCGGCAATTTTGCTTATGATTTCCAAATCGCCCCTTACATCTCCGTCAAACTTGTATCTGTATGAAAGGGGATTGAGGCTTGCGTAAATTTCAGAGCCGTCAACACCGCGCCAAATGCCGATGTCAAACGGTCTTTGATATGCACCGCCCCAGCCTAATTTTTGTGTTGAAAATCCGTTTAATCCTGAATGTCTTGCAATTGTCGGCAGAGCCCAACCGAATCCGAAACAGTCCGGCAGAAAAATATCTGTCGATGTTTTGCCGAATTTCTTTTTGAAATATCCGTTTCCGTAGAGGAAATTCCTGAATAAAGCTTCGGGCGAGGGGATATTTACATCTCCGTTTTCGTATGCCGAGCCTGATACAAACCATCTGCCGTTTTCAATCTGTTTTTTAATTTCTTCAAATACCTGCGGATAATATTCCTCAATCAGTTCGTATCTGAAAGCACCCTCGAGGTTAAAGTTATAGTTGGGGTACTTTTCAATCAAATCAAGATTTTTCTCAAATGTGTCAGGCAAAAATTCATTAATGGTTTTCGGCAGTTCCCAACGCCAAACAGTGTCAAGGTGTGCTGTCGCTACCGTAAAAATTTTGTTTTCAGCCATTGCTAAATTCCTTATTTCTCAATGATTTCGTATGTAAATTCGTATTTCTCCTGCAAAGCCTTCACCTTGTCCTCGTTGTCTTCGATAAAGGTCGGTGAATAAACGCTTTTGCCGTCTACGGAATAGTCTTTAACAATCTTGTTGAGCTCGTCCCAAGCTTCTTTTTCCTGTGGGTATCCGTCCTCAAATTTAATTAAAAATTCCTTGTGCTTTGGTATTCTTACCTTCATAATTATGTTTCCTTTCAAAGTAATGTATTTATTATATATTTAAAACCATACTATTGCAATACATATTTTGCTTTTTGCTCAAGTATTTGCGCCGCATTTCCAACAGCCTCGTCCTCGCTTGTGTTTTCGTCAACAAGGCTTATCATCTTGTCACCGAGGCTGACATTTTCAATTTTGCCGCTTATAACCGTGCATTTTGTGCCGTGCTTTTTGCAAAGCTCGCTGATTTTATACGGCAGTTTGCCCATCAGTGTCTGGCTGTCCGTTTTGCCTTCACCGGTGATAACAAGGTCAGCGTTTGCTATTTTATCTTCAAGGTGAGCATACTCGCTCAAAATATCAAAGCCGGATTTTATTTCACCGCCGTATATTGCATATAATCCGCCGCACAGTCCGCCTGCCGCTCCTGCGCCCTTTATTTTGCTTATGTCACTCGAAAAAAATGCATTCAGCCTTTGCAATCCCTCGTCAAGTTCTTCAATTTGTGTTTTGTTTGCGCCTTTTTGACCTGCAAAAACATATGCCGCTCCGTTTTTGCCGGAAAATTCGTTTTCAACATCACAAGCGTATGTCAAGTCAATTGGCTTTACACAATCTTTGAATTTCGTTCCGAAAATATAGTTTAAATCGCCGGATTTCGGAATGTCGATCACCTTTTGATTTTCGTCATAAAATTTTGCACCGAGTGCCGCAAGCGCACCTATTCCTCCGTCGGAGCAACCTGTTCCGCCAAGACCGAGTATAATTTTTGTGAAACCCTTTGATACTGCGGATTTTATAAGTTCTCCTGTGCCGTAGCTCGTGCTTGCCATGACTGCTTTTCGCGGTTGTAATCCACTTGCCGTTGCCGCGTCGATTACAGCCGTGTCGCCAAACACCGTGTATTCGCAGTCGATTACCCGACCGTATATGTCATGGACTTTGCTGTAAAGTGAACTGCCATTACAAATTTCTCTCATACATTCGGCAAATCCTTCGCCGCCGTCGGCAAAGGGGAGCGCTTCAATTTCAATATCCGAGTCACTGTTTTTCAAGATTCCGTTTTTGATACATTCACATACCTCTTTTGATGAAAGTGTGCCCTTGTATGAATCCGGAACGATAAGTATTTTCATATTAATCACCTTTGCTATTGTATCATATTTTATTTGTCCCTTCAAGAATTTCTGATTTTGTAAGCATCTCTACGTGTTTTGTCTGTACTTAGCACTATTTGTATCATAATGACAAAAAAATATAAATTAATTATAAATTTTTGGCAATATTTAATTTTCTACTTGACAATTCACTTCCTTTATTGTATCATTTTATTGTTGAATGTGATACGGAATCCATGTTCAACATAAATCTTATTTTTTTATTTTTCTTCCGGTTAGCAGGTCAGGGCAATCGGAAAAAGTGCTGCTCTTTCTCATTATCATTTGGGTAGCGATGCTGTGTTTCTCACGGTAGCAAATTACTGGCCACGAATAGGCAGACTTTGCAGAAATGTTAGTTGCAGTTTGACATTTTATGTAAAGCCGCACCATGTGTGCGAGAGGGTGGATCCTCATTCTGGGGACTCATCCTCTTTGCTGATTTTAGGACAAATTTCACCGTTTTTACCGGTTTTTTTAATTAATGTTTAATTAACGCTTGACATTTCAGTTTTATCTGCTATAATAATATAGCACTTGGTTAGTGCGCAACTGAATATCGCGGGGTAGAGCAGTTGGTAGCTCGTCGGGCTCATAACCCGGAGGTCGCAAGTTCGAGTCTTGCCCCCGCAACCACAAAAAGAGGTTTTTCAAAGAATTTTGAAAGACCTCTAAATTTATCCAAACTGTTTATTTGAGCCAAAAATCAAAGCCGTTGAGAATTTTCAACGGCTTTTAATTATTGTGAAACTGCTTTGCTATTGCAGTCATTATTGCAGTCATTACCAAAAAGCAATTTGGAATTGAATGCATCAATTATTTGATATTGTTGCTCCTTGAACAAACCTATAACATCGCAATATACATTGAGCGTAATTGATATATCCGAATGCCCTAAAATTTCTTGCAAAGTTTTATAGTCGATTCTGTTTTCAATACACCTCGTTGCGAAGGTGTGGCGGAGCATATGCTGATTGTATTCTTTTTCAGGGATTTCTTTTTTATAATAATAGTTGCCAAAATTCCGTTGCCAATCCTTCGGTGGCTCCTTGGGCAAGATTTCAAATCCCGTCGCTGTTTTTTTGAAATAGGTGTATTTCTTGTATGCAATTGATTTCCTGCCTTTGTCGGACAGAGGCGTCATCTCATAGTCAATATGTATAATTTGATAGCTCTTAACAATTCGCTTGAAAGCGGAGTTAACCTGATTCGTTGAGATATAGCCTTTTTTCTTTGAGTCATAAAAAAGGATTTTTTCGCGGTTGTCAATGTAGTGGTTATCAATATAATCATGCAGCAGGCTCTCAACGCTTGGGGTCATTTGCAATACTCTCATTCCTGCATCGGTTTTCGTTTCCTTACCCATAATAGGCCTGTCGCCCTTATCCCGTGAAATTGTCTTATTTACATTTATTGTCTTAAATGTAAAACTTATATCCCTCAATGTTAAAGCGTTAATTTCGCCCATTCTCATACCCGTACAGAGCATAATTAATAATTGATACCGATAGCGGTTGTCCTTTTCCTCGTTATTAAGTACCTCAATAAATCTCTGCTGTTCGTCAACCGTCAGTGCCGTGATTTTCTTTGTCGGCTTGTTTGAGCGCGGCTTGGGAATATCCTCCAATGGGTTTTCGTCAATGAATTTGTGCTTGACGGCGTATCTGAAAGCCTTATTCAATGCCTGATGAATTTTGTCAATCTGTGAATTTGAGTATATTGTTATTTCTTTAAAAAAGTTTTTTACGGTCAATGTAGTAATTTTTTGGACTGGAATATCACCGAGTCCAAAGCGGTTTATGAGTTTAATTACCTCGTTTTTGCGTCGATATGTCGTATCTTGAATTCGATTAAGCTCGATTGCATCGTCAAGTTGCAATTGCAAAATATCCGTCAGCGTGACTTTGCTTTTTGATATTATAAAACCGCCGTTTTCTAATTTTTCGATATGCTCGTCAAGCTTCTGACGGCATTCCTTTTTGCTCTTGCCGTATTTAGTAATACGCTTGCCGTTGTAAACAGCTTGACCTACCCAACACTTGCGTGTTTTGTTCTCGTAATATGTGCGGTCGCCGTTGCCGCGCGATTTAGTTTTACCCATTGTATCAAATATCCTTTCTAAAAAAAGGCATAAAAATGCCCTGCTTGATTTTTTCGGCAGGGTGTGATACAATTTAGGTGTTGTTTGTGTGGGTGTATCACACCCTACAACAATCCCATTCGGTTACGCCAATAACCGGGTGGGATTTTTTTATTTTATAAATATTTTTTATATAAATCTGTTCGATTTATGATGCTGTTTATAATTTTCTTAAAATATGCCTCGCTGTAATGATTAACCGGGAGTGAAATTTCATAGCTTTTTGAAACCATATCCTCATTGTAATACTCCGAAAGCTTTTGTATGAGCTTTAAAATGCCGGGCGCAATTCGTATATCTTTTTTAGGCAATGGCATTTGATTTTCACTACCGCTAAAATCATACCGCATAACATCAATATACGCTTGAAGAGCTTTTTCGTATTCTTTTTCGTCTTCCCAAAAATAGCCATATGATAGGCGATAGTTACGGGCTGTTCCGTAATAGCCTTCTTTGCGAGCCTTTTCATAACCTTTTTCGATTGCTCGCTGCATTATTTCATTTGGCTCGCCTCTGTATGCTAAATCGGATTTGGCATCGTTAAACTCTTCCAAGGATATGCTATATCTGTTTTTAAAAGCATATAATAATTCTCTGTTCGTTCTGGATGACAAGAGATTTTGAGCTTTGTCAGATAGTTTGTATTTGTCCTCTAAATTAAGCGTATCAAGATTAACATTGTTTGCGATTCTATCAATCAAAACTTCTTTCTTTCCTGATGTTTCAAGACCTTTGCGTTCCAAAATGCGCTTTAATTCGGACACTTTAAGGCATTTTAGTGATTCCTCGGGGTGAGCTTTGATTAAGTATCCTTCTTGAATCAAAGATGTATGGTAAGTGCGGGGGGAAATGTTCAATTGTCTTTTTATCCAAATCGGATAATCGGTTTTAGTAGGTGATGTTCCTTTTTTTGCACACCAATTTAAAAATATTGCTTTTACCTGTGATTCGGTTAAATCAAGCGGCTTGTAGTATTCAACCTCGTTGCGTTTTTCGGCAATTTTTAAATTACTCTTATATTCTTCAAATTGATATTGATTATTACCTTTGCTTTCTTCATCAATCGAAACGGTTTTATACTCCGTTACAGTTTCCGTTTTCCAAAACTTAATGGCTAAATATATACCAAGGGGAACAAGAATAATTGTGTTAATTAAAGAAAGTACAGTCGATATGTTTGCAATAATTGCAAAATTAATAAAAAATACAATAAGCGCCAAAATAGCTAATACTATTTCACTGCTTATTTTGTCAGACAATGTTGCTTTCCTTTCGCCAACCGGTATTTTTTTAGTTTTAACCTTTTTCTCTTTCTCTTTTGAAAAATTATAACTGTTATAATTATAATTCGTGTTTTTAGAATTTGAGCCGTTGCTTTTCTTTTGAGAAGTGGACGATACGGAAGATACTATATCTGATACCCCAAAAGTTGTTTTATGATATACTGAATTTTTTACTGCTTTTGTCGGATTCTTTATATATCCGACACCCTTCTTTCCGTACAAAGGGTTTACTGCCTTTTTTGCACTTCTTTTAATGCGACCGGTTGTTCGAGCTGTTATTGATTTTTTTACACTCGGTGTTCTGAAACCCATTTTCATAAAATCACTCCCCTATAATTTACTTGTGAATCATTTTTAATTTGGTCAATTTCGAGCGAATTAAAATTTTGCTCTTAATTCAACAACCTTGCCAATGATGCGCACCGGCAGGTTTTCAATTTGTTCATTTGTATATGTAAGCACATCATAAGCAGGGTTTGTTGGTACCAAATTAATTCCACCTTCAAATTTTTTCACCCTTTTTATGGTTGCTTCATTACCGTTAACAAGAATAATTGCAATGCTTCCGCTGTCAACATCGTCCTGCTTGCGGACGATTACAACATCACCCTCCGAAAATTTAGGTTCCATTGAATCACCTTTGATTTGCAGTCCGAAAAATTCACCGCTTTTAGCCATTGACAATGGAATTTCCTCATAATCAATAATATCCTCAATGGCATCAAGCGGAATACCCGCAACAACTTTACCTAATACTGGAATAACCGTGTTAGGTGTATCTCTATCCATTAAGTAATCAAGCCTTACATTGAAAAAATCGGCTAAAATTTCTTGCGTTTCGTAATCGGGTGTTCGCAGTCCGTTTTCATAATTACTTATTTGTGACCTTCCAAGTCCGGACCAATCAGCTAACTGTTTCTGTGTAATGCCTCGTGCTTGTCTAAGTTCTTTTAATCTATCCGAAAACATATATTCACCACCTTCGTATGTCCTAATAATACCACGCAATGTGGCAACAGTCAAGGAAATTACGAAAAAAAGTACAAAAATGCCACAAATTGTGTTGACAACCGTGAAAAACTATGCTATTATGCAAATGACACAGAATGTGGCATTAAACAATAGGAGGTGATTTTTTGAGTTCATACGGAAACAGATTGAGGATATTGCGAAAGCAACGGAAAGAGTCAATAACACAGGCTGCAAAAGCAATTGGAATCAGCTATCAAGCATTACAATCATATGAGTCGGAAGCGCGTGTTCCGCGTGATGCTGTAAAAATATTGATAGCTAATTATTATGATTGCTCGGTGAGCGATATTTTTTTTAATTAGCGATGACACATAATGTGACATTAGAAAGGACAAACACATGGAAAAAATAACAAAAATACCGCAGCAGGCAAGTGATTTGAGCGTTCAGCTTAATCAAACGATTAATTTAATCGAAAACCTAATTTCGCTCGGCCACAGTATCGAGTTGAATAAGGACACGCTTGAAACTGTCAACGAGGCAATGAAAAAGCAGGAATTAAACAACTCGTTTTTCACTGTTGCGGAAATAGCCGAGGCGTTGCACTGCACGCCTAAATCGGCGATGCAGGAAATGCGCCGCCGTAATGTCGAACTTATAGCCACCGGAAAGAGCTATGTTGTGTATAAAGAGAACTTTTACAACGCATTTAGAGGTGAGCAATGATGAGCGCAAAGGAAAAAATATGCTGTGCGCTTATAGCCCTCGGGCAGATTGTAGGTTGGGGCGGCTTTTGGCTCCTGCTGATGATTGACGATACAAAATCTGACACCGCTCGCGTAGTAAGGCTCGTCGTAATAATGGCGGTGTCGCTTATTGCAAGCTATCTGCTTATGTGGCTTTGCTTTCGGCAAAAAGAAAAATCCGACACAAGCGAGTGCGGATTTTGGATAAGCAACGATACATATAAAATCGATACAAATTATGCCAAAGAGTTTGCCGAGCTTTACGAGCGCTACGGCAAGGACAGCGATTTGCAGTCAAGTGCAAAAAAATAGGCGACTGAAAATCAGCCGCCCGCTCCCGTTAAAGGAGTATCAACAAGTTAATAATACCAAATTAATTCAAATTTGTCAAGAAAGGAGTATCAACAATGGCGAAGGTAATTAATTCAATTCGCCTGCTTAATCTTGCACGACAACGGGTTAAGGATTGCGGCAACGATGTTGTCGAGCTTGACGAAAGCCCGGAGGGGAAAGCATTGTATCTGACTTTTCTTTCCGTTGAGCATTTATACAGGCTCGGAGCAATAACCAAAGAACAGCGCAACGAAACGGAGGCTGAATACGAGGAATACTATCAGCAAAGCGCCGGTCGCGCAATAAGGCGAGATTTGCAGGCGCAGAAGGATTTAAATAAAATTCGCACTGCAATGAAAACATGCAACTATGCTGAGGCGTTACGATATGCAATGGATTTGCTTTCAATGTCAGACACGCCGCTCGGCTCGGTTGATTACAACGAGTTTTACAAGCTCTATTACAGAGAGGAGCAATTAAATGCTGACAGCTGACGAAATACTTGTTGCGCAAAAGCGTAACCTCCCGGTGATTATTACGCACAATGCAGAGCAATACGAGCCGGGCAACTACAATGTCAATGCTATTATCCGCTTTATTCCGCGAGCTGATAAGCATTACATATACTCGGCACAAATCTGCCAACGGCAGAAAATACTTTACACGCTGCCAATCGACGATTTGTCGCCGGCACCCGGATACGAAAATATGTTCGCCGAATCGGTCAAGACGATACGCCGACAGCAATTAAAAGGAGTTATAAAAAACTACCTTGCAGCAGGCTATAACAAGACCACACTCGGCAAATTAATCCGTGAAATAATCGACGGTATTCGGGCAGAGGAAAGCGCCGCCAAGCAGAACAGCGAGGCGGCGTGATGAACAAGATTCAATTAATATTGAGGGTTATATGTGCAACGGCTCTTGTCTTGCACATAAGCCCGATTAATGCATTTTAGGAGGTTAGGAGGATATATATGTCTGAAACAGAACCAAATGTATGTGAATTTTGCGGTCAAACATTGCTTGACGGCAGACAATGTGATTGTGATGCCGCTATGACTCATCGAAGCAGATTAGAGGCTGTTGATGATGCTATTTATTGCATTGAGAACATGGGAAAGAATTTTTCGGAAGAAGAATTGGAGCTGTTAAAGCAGGCGGCGCACAATATTGTTTTTTTGTGTAGCAAAAAAGTCACTGTTGAAAATGTTCTCGGCGAAAAAATCGTCTTACAGGCAAGCAAAAACGCGCGCATCAAAATTCAATATTCAAGAGCAGAAAAGAACACTACCGAGATTTAGGAGGGTATATGTCACTTTCAAATGATAAATTAATCGCTTGCAAACAAGCGAAATGCGACTGTTTTGCTTATATAGAGAAGAACTGCCGCATTCTCACAAACACAACATTCAAAAAGAAATGTCCTTTTTATAAGGTAAAGGACGAAGCAACAAAATAGCGGTGTGTTGCTCGGGCAGTCGGCACAGTGATTTTTGCAATGCGTGGACATTAGTGTGATTTCGCAAGGTATTTGACGGCGTTGCATTGCCGCCGGCACACTCCCTGCGGACAGCCCGGCAAACACCGGTCAACATAAAAAGGAGTATCAACTATGACAGAACTAATACAAAAAGCGATTGACAAAATCGACAAGGAGGCAGAGGCGATTAACGCCCCTGCCGTTACCGTTGTTGCATCACACATAATTGATGTGTTTTTAAAAAGTGACGAAAACGCGCAAAAGGCGCTTGACGAGGAAAAAACGCTCAAAAAGTGTTGGGATGATGTGAAAAACAGCGCCCGTAAGCAAGCGAGCGGCGGCTGCGCAATGGTAAGCGATGACGCGGTTTTTGAATGGGTCAAGGATTATTACGGCTTTGCTCAATCCGCCGGTACCGACGAAAAGATAATTAATCTTTTCGATTGTTTATAAGGCGGTGAGCGTATGGGCAAAAAGTTAAATCAACTTACCAAGGAAGAGGCAGAGCAGATATACCAACGCCTTAAGGCAAATGCGGAGCCGTCAAAGGAATTGATTAGATATGTTCACGATGAGTTAATGCGCGAGCATCACTACATGTTTCAAATAAAGAAAGGTGGCAAGCGGCACGGTTACTGCACGCATTGCGGCAATGTGTTCGATTTGGAACTCGGCAGAACGATTACTCCAGCCGACAGGCAAAGGTTGTCGGCAAGGCACGGCGACAAGGTGACTTGCCCGTGTTGCGGCTACGAGGTTACAAAGCGATATGACGGTTACGGCACAAAAAACAGCTTTGTAACGGTGGCAGACTGCCGTGTTGACGAGCCTACACAGGCTCTTGTTATATACCTTTATTGCTTTTATTACAATTTTCGTGCCAAGCATTGCATCTGTGAGCCTTATTGGCAGTGCTTTAATATCGGCTATTTCGAGCCGCACAAGCATTTTTGCGAGCTGCACGGTTGGGGCGAAACGCATGTTCATTTGGGCAGGACATATGTCAGCGAAATATGCTTCAAACGCGAACAAAGGGTTGATGATATTCACTCTTACGCGCAGGAGGTGTATGACGGCTGTATTTTGTATAATCTTGATTGTTACAAGCAAAGCAAAATGAAAAACAGCTGTATTGATGAATATTTGGATTCCCACAGCATTCTTTTTAAATATTTGTTTTATTACTGTGAATACCCGGAGCTTATCGAACGCTTGATAAAGCAGGGCAATATATCTGTTGCAAATAACATAATTAATCAAGAAACCATGGGAGTTAAGATTAATTATAACAAAAAAGAGCCTCGGGAGGCGTTTGGGCTTACACGCTCCGAATATAAGCGAATGAGTAAATTTTGCGGCTGCGCCAAATATTCGTATATTCTATCAGCACAATTTGCAAATTCTCATCCAAAGTTGAATGAGAAAAATATTGATTTCTTAATGAAATATCTTTACAGTCGGTCGGATGTCAAAACTATGGAATATTTACTCCGTGTTGCCGGTCCGAAAAAAATAGAATCGTGGATTCAAAAGCAAATCGAATTAAGCAATTACTTTTGGATTCGAGATTACGCCGATTACATTCGACAGTGCAAACAGCTCGAATATAATCTCGATGATAAGGCTGTTATTATGCCGCAAAATTTTTCCGAGGCGCACGCGGAGCTTTCAATTTTGTTACAACAGCGCGATAACGAAATGCGGTTTGAAACGCTTTATAAATTGCAAGAGAAATTTCAAAAAGACCTTTTACCAAAGCTTGAAAAAAAGTCATTCAGCGACGGTAATTTCATAATTCGCCCGGCGCGCACTGTTGAGGAACTTGCGCAGGAAGGTGCAAAAAATCATAATTGTGTATTTACCAATTATGCCGAAAAGCACTTAAGCGGCAAAACGGAGTTGTTTTTTATTCGCAAGGCAAATGCACTCGACGAAACATTTTATACCTTGGAATATCACAACGGCAATGTAATTCAGTGCCGAACTTTGCGGAATCAAGGCGCAACAAACGAGGTGCAAGCCTTTGTTGACCAATGGCTTAAATACATAAAACAAATTAAATCAAAAGGAAAGGCAGATGCAGCATAATGAAAAGCAATAAATATCATGCTCCTATTATTTGCAGAATAAAAAAGCTCTTTCACATTCACAGCCCGATTGCCTATACAAATTGCTTAATAGGTTGCAAATCAAGAAATAAAAAGCGATGCAAAAATTGTAATCTATGCGTTGTAAAATTAATATCGGACGGATTTAATGAGGGGTTGAAAAGCAACACTAAATCAGCTATGCAGTTATTAGAAGAAAGAAGGCAAAATAATGGAAAACAATGAGGTTATAATCACAAAAAAGGCGTATGAGGTGCACGCACGAATAATGGCAAACGGTCAGGTCCTTCAAAACACCTTACTCGAAATTTGTAAGGATTTAAAAACCATGCGTGACGAAAAGCTCTATTCAAACCTTGGGTACAGCACTTTTGAGGATTACGCGGAAAATGCCTGCGGCATTAAGCAAAGGCAGGCATATTCATACATAAGCACATATGAAAAACTCGGCGAAAAGCTGATAAACGATATGGAAAATGTTGGCATTACAAAACTTGCCCTCATATCCGAAATATCGTCATATGAGCGTGACGAGTTTATCAACCAAACCGATATTGAAAATTCAACCGTTAAAGAACTTAAGGCAAAGGTTGAGGAGTTTAAAAAGCAAACCGAACAACTCACACTTGAACTCGAGGAATACAAAAACGCTCCTGCATCGGAGGCTGACAGCACCGCCGCCGACAAGACAACCGAGCTTGAAAATCAAATCAAGCAATTAAAGCAGACGGCGGCAGACAAAGAAAAACAGCTCAAACAGAAATACGAGCAGAAAGTCAAAAACGCCGTTGCAGACGAGGCAAAAAAAGCCGAATCCCTCAAATCCGAAAATGAGGAACTCAAAACCAAGCTGAAAACCGTTGACGAAAAGCTGAATCAAGCCGTCAGCAAAGCCAAAGCCGCCGGCGCGGATTCCGATGTCGCCGCCCTTAAGGTGTATTTTGACACTTTGCAGTCGAATGCAAAAAGGTGCTTTGAGTATCTTTCCAAAATCAAAGCAAAGGACAGCGCAACAGCAAGCCGCCTTGCATCGGCTATGCAGGGGCAGTTTACGGAATTTGCCGCCGAGTGCAGTAATTGAGGTGAGAGAATGAACATAAAACAATATGTTAAAGAGCGTGACGAAGCACTATTAAGTTTAGATAAAGAAAAAATCATTGCATTTTATAAAAAGTACAATGTTCCGTATGAAAAAGAAGATAAAGTCTTTTGGGCAACAGTTTATAAGTGCATTTTTCATATAAATGCAAGCACTGCACAGCAGAAATTAGACGCGCAACATTGGCTTATTGAAAACGGATTTACAACGGATGTGTGAGGTAAAAGAATGACATATTATGATATTTGCAGTCTGCACAGAAAAGACAACCGTTTTTCAAATATACGAAAGATTTGGTGCAATGCCGCTAAATTCGATTGCGGCATTTGCGCCACAACACATTGCACTGCCGATGAAACGGCAGAAATCAAACAAGCAATAAATGCTATAAGTAAGGAGTGTAAAGAAAATGATACATGCACTGAAACAGGAAACAGCATATTTTCAATTGACTATTAAAAATAAAAAGAATTATGAAATTCGATTAAATGACCGAAATTTTGCTGTCGGAGATTATATCGCACTTAATGAATGGGACCCTATAGAGAAAAAGTACACCGGTAGGTCGGAAATTTGTGAGATAGAATCAATACTAAATTTCGATGATTTCCCGGAGGGACTGAAAGAGGGCTATGTGATTCTCGGTATAGCAGCAATTAATGAAGTTGATTGGCCTCGGATTTTTAAAGGCTTTTTTGATTCAGACGACAATAATTAATTACATAAGCCAAGGACATGCAATATGAATAAGCGTATAAAAAAGAAAAAAGCAAAGCAGCAGGCTCAAATAATCGATTGGAAATCTTGGAATCAAGCATTAATAAATGCAAATGATAAAATGATTTCGGTAGTTAAATCATTTGAAGATGCTTGCAAGGGTATAACCAAAGCAATTAATGAAGTTGATTGGTATCGGATTTTTAAAGAGTGTATTGATTCAGACGACAATAATTAATTACATATTATATATGCAAAAAAACAACCCGGTGAAAGTCCGGGTTACGGGCTTGTAATTGGTCATAACATTTCAAGGAAATTTAAAGGAGTATCAACAATGGCAAGAATGAAAAAAAGAGTAATAAGGTCCGGGGGTATGCTCGAGGTCAATTATTACCCCGTTACGGTCACGGGTGAGAAAATTCCCAACGAGCCTAAACATAGGCCAAGGAGTAAAAAGCAGATTGAGGAGGCAAACCGCCGCCAAGCTGTTAAGAAGTTTGTCAGAATTATAAATACCAATTTCGGACCCGAGGATTATTTTATTACTCTCACTTATAACGAGGACTTTGCACCGCTTACATTGGAGCAGGCTGAAAAAGATATAACTAACTTTTTCAACCGCGTTAAGTATCACATCAAAAAGAACGGAGGCAATCCGAAAAAATTCAAATATGCCTATACTCCGCAGGTTGTTACATATAAGACGGGAATATATGCCGGCTTGCAAAACTATCACTTTCACATTTTTATGAGCAATGCCGGGAGTACCGAAGAAATCAAATCACTGTGGAAGTTTGGTACAAAGGGCAGTATTGAGCATTATGACCCTTATCGCTTTGGCCCCGAGGCGGCGGCAAAATATATGTCGCGCAATTTTGTCGGCAAGAAAATGTATCGTTGCAGCAGGAATATGGATAAGCCTATTATTGAAGAAGAAAAGAACGCTTGTATTTCTGCCTCCAAGGTTGAGGAACTCGGTCGCAACCGATGCGACGACGCACACTATTGGGAAAAGAAATATCCCTCATATTCATTTATGCGAATGGATAAGGTGTATAACGAAATCAACGGTTGTTGGTATCTCAATGTTGTTATGTATAAAAAGCCCACTAAAAACAACAGCTCTTATTATGAGAAGTCGCGCAGGGCTTCACTCGAATATGCTCACATCAACAAAAAATAATCAGCAGAAGGAAGGAGTTTTTTACTTGAAAAAAAGAAAGAGAATTAGCACAGAATGCGTTTTGCCGCGCTTTGTCTTTTCGTTGCACATCGTCCTCCAAAGTCAACTCAATAATCAAGAGTCTGAAATAACAGCGGACATTAAGGCAACGGATTTTGACACTGCGGTTATGAAATTCAAAAAATCAATCAATATCTTAAATGACGAGCGATTTCGCGTTAAGGTTTCAATCGTTAAGGTCAGAGAGGTGTAGCCGTGAGCTTTCGCCGGAAATTCAAACGGAGCAGTGCGCCCAAACGCCGCAGGTGTTGCGGTGCCGATATGGAGTATAAAGACGGCTTTTATATCTGCCAAAGGTGCGGCAGAGTAAAGCCCGTGAGTAATAAGGAGTGATTTAATGAACGCCGATGAAATGTTAAACCGAATTGAAAAAAACAGTTGCCTTATTGCGCAAAAAAAACAGCAAATTCAATCGTTATATGAAATTCTCGACTCAATGGGCGTTGACACCACCAAAGAGGTTGTTTTTTCGTCGGCAGACGATAAGATGTCGAGCGTCATCACGCGCATTGTTGTACTTAAGGAGGAACTCGAGGAGCAAAGAGTCGCCGCCGAAGAAGAAAAGAACGAAATAATCAGCCTCATTAATAATATCGGCGACAGCACACTGCAAAAGGTCCTTTATGAGCGATATGTCGAAAATAAAAGTCTGCTTGAAATATCGCGTTCAATTGGTTATACATACGAGTGGACGCGCCACCTCCACATCAGAGCAAAGTGCGAGTTTGAAAAGTCAATAAAAACTTGCGCAAAAAACACAACAAAACACACAAAAACACATTGAGGTGTGCTATTATGATATTGACGAAAGATGACAGTCGCCGGGAAACCGACGGCTGTTTTTATTTACAGGGGTGAATTTATGAAAGAAAAAAGCGAAAAAATCACAGCCAAGCAGGATATTTTTATCAGACAGTTACTGAAAGGTCAATCTCAACGCAAGGCTTATCGTACTGCGTTTCCGTCCTCGGTAAAGTGGAAAGACTCGACTGTTGATTCAAAGGCTTCTGCTTTGTTTAACAGTGGTAAGGTTCAGGAAAGGTACCAATTTCTAAAAAAAGAATTAGATAATAAAGCAATAATGCACAGGACGGACAGGATGATTACGCTGTCAAAAATAGCCGAACGGGAGGCAGAGGACACAGGTTGCCGCATCAGGGCGATTGATGTTCTCAACAAAATGGACGGTGATTATATCCAAAGGGTTGAGGTATCAACCCCGGATGACAGTTCATTAAAGGAAATGGAAGAGTATTTTGCAAGCCGAAAAGAAAAAAATACTTGATTTGCTGTATTACGAGCCGTATAAGGTAGGGCATTGGGTAGGGTTTACCGACCTCACGCAGCTGCATAACAAGTGGTTGCGTGATTTTTTATATCGTGATGATGACCAAACGCTCCTCGCACACCGCGGCTCATATAAAACAACAGTGCTGTCATTGTTTTTAGCGCTTTTTATTGTCCTATTTCCGAATAAGTTTGTTATATTTTTCCGAAAAACAGACGATGACACCAAAGAGGTTATTAAGCAAGTCCAAAAAATTCTTGCAGCAGGCTGTATGCAAAAAATTGTTTATACGCTATACGGCAAAAAACTCATTTTAACAAAGAGCACCGACAGCGAAATTCACACAAATTTGTGCACTTCGATTAAAGGTCAAAGTCAGCTTATAGGTCTTGGTATCGGCACATCAATCACCGGCAAGCACGCCGATGTTGTTGTGACTGACGATATAGTCAATCTTAAGGACCGCATCAGCGCAGCAGAGCGAAAACTCACACGCTTACAGTATATGGAATTGCAGAATATTAAAAACCGTGACGGTCGTTTCATTAATACCGGCACACCGTGGCACAAAGAGGACGCTATATCAATAATGCCGAATGTCACAAGGTACGATTGCTACAGCACCGGGCTTATTACACGAGAAAAATTAGAGGCTATCCGCAACGCAATGACGGATAGCCTTTTTGCCGCCAACTATGAGCTTAAGCACATAGCCGACAGCGACGCGGTTTTCACAAGCCCACAGTTTACATCGGATGTCGAAAGTCTTTATAACGGCGTTGCCCACATCGATGCGCGATACACCGGTCAGGACTACACCGCGTTTACAATTCTTAAGCAGGTTAAGGACGAAAACGGCGTCCATTATATCGGCTTCGGCAAGCTCTTTGACCGCCATGTAAGCGACTGCCTTAACGAGATAGAGGCTTACCTCGATAAATACCTTGCCGGTACAGTATGGTGCGAAACCAACGCCGACAAAGGCTATTTGAAAAGGGAAATCACCGAGCGCGGAAGACCTTGCAAATCGTATCACGAATCAACCAACAAATTCATCAAAATTACAACATATCTCAAAGACGCTTGGAGCAATATCAAGTGGATTGAGTCGACTGACCCCGAATATATTAACCAAATACTTGATTACAGCGAAACGGCGGCACACGATGACGCTCCCGACTCCGCCGCAAGCCTCATAAGGCAGTTGACATCAAGCGCCAAACTCAACCGTATATCAGGAGGATTTTAATCAATGAGTAACTATTATGACTACACAAAAACATATAATCTTACAAAGATATTCAGAATGCCGGAGGATGCCGAGCTGACTCCCGCAATTTTAAAAAAGTTTATAGACAAAAACAAGCAAATCACGCTCTCAAAATACAGCAAATTGCAGCGGGCTTATGAAAACGATTACGATATTTTTCATATGCCGAAAAAGAAGGATAACAAGCCGGACAACCGCCTTGCCGCAAACTTTGCAAAATACATCACCGACACAATGAACGGCTTTTTCCTCGGCGTGCCGATTAAGTATGATTGCGCGGATGACGCCCTTAAGGAAAAACTCGATTTCATTAACGCTTATAACAATATCGACGACTTGAACGCCGAACTGTCAAAATTAATGGATATGTTCGGCAGGGGCAACGAGCTTTATTTCATTGATGAAAAGAATCAGCTCGGTATTTGCTACTTAAGCCCGACCAATTCGTTTATGATATATGACGATTCTGTCAGAGAAAAGCCGCTTTATTTTGTCCGCTATTATCTCGACAGCAAAAATATTGAGCACGGCAGTGTGTCGGACAATTCCGTTGTCCGTTGGTTTACCGTCAAAGGCGGCAACCTTGTTTTTAGCCCCGAGGAAAAGGCGCACGGATTTGCCGATGTGCCTGCAACGGAATATGTAGAGAACGCCGAGCGCATCGGATTATATGAGGGCATAATGAGCCTTATTGATTCATTCAACCTCGGCTTAAGCGAAAAAGCAAACGAAATTGATTATTTCGGCGATGCATATATGAAAATACTCGGTACGAAGCTCGATAACGGCGACGCACAGTTTATCAAGAATAACCGAATTATCAATTTTGAGGGGGACAGCGACAAAATCAAGGTCGATTTTATGAACAAGCCGTCAGCCGATGAAACGCAGGAGCATCACTTAGAGCGGCTTGAACGCCTCATTTTTTCTATGTCAATGGTAGCGAATATCAGCGACGAAAATTTTGGCACATCAAGCGGAATTGCACTCAAATACAAACTGCTTGCTATGGATAACCTCGCCCAAGCGAAACAAAGAAAGTTTACAGCAGGCTTGAATCGTCGTTATAAGGTATTGTTTTCCAACCTCATATCGGGAATAGCCGAAAACGATTGGATGAAAATCAATTATAAGTTTACAAGAAATTACCCGGCAAATCTCTCCGATGAGGCGGATACAGCGGGCAAGCTCGCCGGTATCACATCAAACAAAACGCGCTTGTCGGTGCTTTCTGTTGTCAACGATGTCGATTCCGAACTTGAACAGATTGAGAAGGAAAAGGATGAGGAGGCATACAACACCGATTATCCGACAGACCGCTTAATTGGCTTTTCGACGGGTGACGATTAATGTATTGGAGTGAAAGACAAAAAAAGCTGTATGCAGGGCTTGAAAAGGATGAGGCGGCGTTAAAGCGTCGCCTTATTACATATTACAGCGAGGAGTCGGCAAGCCTCGATAAAGACATCGCCGCTTATTACCAAAAATACGGCGAAAACGGTGTTATAAAATACCGAACGCTGAAAGAATCCTTATCAAACGAGGAGCGTCAGCTCCTGATGCGCAATTGTGATGAATTTGCGAAAAAATATCCGCAGTATGCCGACTTAATGCCTATACGAAAAAGCATATACAAGCTTGACCGATTAGAGGGATTGCAGTATTCGATAATGCTTCATCAATACAACATCGGAGCAATCACGCAAGCGGAGTTAGACGAGCACCTGCGCCGCCAAGCGTTAAAGGGCGTCAATGCCGCGCAGGAGGCACTCGGCTTCGGCAAGAATTTTTATGCCGAAAATGCCGATGTTATAAATTTGTTCGTCGGCGTTCCGTGGGCAAACGGAAAAGATTTTTCGCAAACTATATGGGACAATGCCGACAAGCTGATTAATTATCTCAAATATGACTTTGCGTCCGGCATAGCACGCGGCGACTCTTATCAAAAACTGACAGCCGCCCTGCAAAACAGATTTTTGACGGTCAACAAAAACGATGCCTACCGACTCATTTATACCGAGGGCACATATGTTATGGCAGAGTCAACGATGCAACCGTTCACAGAGGACTTTGAGCAGTACAAAGTGTCTACTGCCGCCGACGGCAAAGTGTGCTCCAAATGCGCCGATATATCGCATCAGGTGTTTTATATCAAGGACCGCACACCCGGTGTCAATTTTCCGCCTCTGCATCCGTGGTGCCGTTGCACCTTTGAAATTTATGTCGAGGATTGGGACAAATGGCAGGACGATTATGTAAAAAAACACGGCGGATTAAAAAAAGATATTGCCAAGCAAATCAAAGCTAATATTTCAGATAATTCATTTAACAAAAAAACTCATTTTATTACAAAGCCGGGTATTGGCGAGGTTGGATTAAAAGCTCTTACTGACTATATTTCGAGTAAATCATATAACATTAATGAAAAACTGCGTAAAAATTTGCCGTTGACAAATGAGGAAAAAACGCTTATTCTTAATTTAGATGAAGCATTGGAGCAAATGCCTACATATCAAGGTGATTTGACGCGCTCGCTTTATTTTATGTACGATGAAGATGTTGAGAAGTTTATAAAACAATATCAAATCGGCAGTACTATAGAGTGCAAAGAATTTTTGTCAACAACTTTCGGTGCTGTTTACAACGAAAAGGCACAAGTGCAAATTAACATTGTAAATAGCAAGCGCGGTAGAGATATTTCAAAGTATAACAGTAAAGAAAAAGAGGTTCTATACCAAAGAAACAGCAAATTCCGTGTTGTCGATGTTTATAAAAAAAGCAAAGTATATCACATTATTTTGGAGGAAATAAAATGAGTGAAGAAAAATTATATTCAGCTCCTCGTTGGAACGATGTGCCGAGTTTTGAAGTCATCGGATATATGCCATTGACTGAGGAAGATAAAAAAAGAGTAGCAGAGTATCGAAAAAGAATATCAAAATCAAATAACGAAGAAGATTAACAATTAGCACCATGCGAAAAGCACGGTGCTTATATTATGCCTTAAAGGAGGTGATTAATGGTGTGATAACAGTAAAAAAAGGGCGCAGGCAAATAACGGTGTCGGGCCACGCAGGCTATGCCGAAAAAGGGCACGATATTGTTTGCGCCGCCGTTTCGATATTGATATACAACCTGCAAAACAGCATAGAAAGGCTCACGGATGACACGGTGGGCTTTTCTTTTTGCCCGGATGTAACAATAATCGAATACGGCACATTAAGCGCCCAAGGGCGTTTGCTTGTCAATTCATTCATTAACGGATTAGAACTGCTTTCAGCCAACTATCCGCAAAATGTTTGTTTTGCATAGCGTTATATTTTATTTACGGAGGTAAAAACAATGAACAAAGCAATTGTTCAAAAAATCAATTTACAGCTGCACTCAGATGAGGGCGGCAACGACCCAAAGCCAAACACTCCGCCGAACACCCCACCCGCTAAAGACGAGCCGGGGAGCGGTACAGACCCTAAAAACGAGCCTAACAACGGCAAGCAGGGAAAGGACGATAAGGGACCCAAGTACACCGAGGCAGATGTGCAAAAACTTATTGACCAAAAATTGGCTGAATGGGAGGCTAAGCAAAACTCCAAAACCGGCGAGGCAGCAAAGCTTGCGCAAATGAGCGCCCAAGAAAGGGCCGAATATGAAAGGGATAAACTTCAAAAGCAGGTTGACGAGCTTCTCAAAGAGAAATCAATGGGCGAAATGCAGTCAACTGCAAGAGAAATGCTCTCTGCCGAAAACATTAATGCCCCCGATGAAATCGTCAAACTGCTTGTTACAGCTGATGCCGAGGGCACAAAGAAAACCGTCAACGCTTTTGTTTCGCTTTTTAAAAACAGTGTTAAAAACGCCGTTGCCGATGCCTTAAAAGGCAAACCGCCGAAAGTCGGCACAGACGGAACAATCACTAAAGATGACATAATGAAAATCAAAGACACAAAAGCCCGTCAAAAGGCAATCAAAGAAAATATCGAATTATTTCAATAAGAAAGGACTTTATAACATGAACAAGGAAATTAAAAAAATTAATCTTCAGCTTTGTGCTGCCGAAACAAATTCCACAGTTTCGAGCGACATTGCACCTGCAATTTCAATCGACCATGTGAGCAAAATCAATAAGAACATTACCGAGCTTACAGACCTTCTTGGCATTGCCGAATTGACACCGGTTGCAGCAGGCACCGAGATTCGCATTTTTAAGACCGATGTTGAAAACACACCGGAGCAGGTAGGCGAGGGCGAAATTATTCCGCTTACCAAGGTCACTCGTAAAATAGCAAGAACAGTGACTCTCGGCATCAAAAAATACCGCAAGCTCACATCAATTGAATCTATTCTTTCAAGAGGATATGACAACGCTGTCAATAAAACCGACAGTAAGCTCATTTCAAATGTTCAAAAGAGCATTAAGGGTGAGTTTTTCGACATGCTTGCAGCAGGCACAACCAAGACAAGCGGTGTAGGATTGCAGGCATCAATGGCAAACGCTTGGGCTGTGCTCAACGGCTTATTTAAGGATGAGGATGTTGACGGTATTTATTTCGTTAATCCGCTTGATGTTGCCGGCTATCTCGGTCAGGCAAAGGTTACAATGCAAACCACATTCGGCTTGTCATACATTGCAAATTTTATCGGTCTTGGCACTGTTATTGTAAGTAACAGCGTTCCGCAAGGTAAGGTTATCGCAACAGCAAAGCAAAACCTCAACGGTGTTTATATTGATGTCACCGCAAGCGAAGTAAAAGACCATTTTGCATTTACAACCGATGAAAGCGGTGTAATCGGTATGCTTCATACCGGTAAGACAGACAACGCATCTTGTGAAACATTGCTTGTTTCAGGTGTTACTCTTTATCCCGAACGCCTCGACGGCATTGTTCTTTCAGATATTCAAGCCGCCACAAGCGAAGCAGCAGACAAAAATTAACGGCAGGAGGTGCGGTAATGAACACGCAGGAATTGATTCTTGATAAGGTAAAAAATATCCTTGATGACGAAGAAGTAATAGAAAGCCGCCTTAAGGAATATATTGCTACCGTGTCCGACCGCCTTTGTGTTCGATTAGCTGTTGACACTTTGCCTGATAAATTCATATCAATTGCCGCCGACGCTGTTATCAAAATGCACCGGCGGTTTTATTATGAGGGCGTTGCAAGCGAGGGTGACGGCACGGTCAGCACCTCGTTCGTTAATGACATTCTGTCGGAATACTCCGACGAGATTAATGCCTATATCAAAAAGCAAAAAGGGGCGGTGCATTTCTTATGATTTGGAAAAAATGCGAGCTGATTTCAAACTTGCCCGACAGTACGCCGCTTTCGGACAGCGACGGCGCGACGGTTCTCGATAACAGCGGAAAGCAGATACTTGTCAACGCGCTTGACAGACTCGGCAATGTTATTTGTCTGCCTCAAATGCAAAAAAGCGTATTTGCCCGCTTTACGCCCTCTGACGAAAGTAAGGCACAGCTTGACGGCAGAACGGTTACAGCCGATACACGGCGGTTGTTACTGCGTTGTACGAGCCTTAATGCCCCGAAATGCGATTTTGTCAAGTTCGAGGGCGTAACTTACCGCGTTGAGGAAAGAATCGACCTGCGGCGTTTTGTGCTGCTTATAGTGAGGCGGTGAGGTAATGGCATTCAAATTAACACTGCACGGCGTTGACGAACTCGAGGCAAAGCTCATTGCAATGAACTCAATTCGCTTTGATGCCGTTGCACTCAAATCAATGACGCAAATGCTTAACCGAGCGAGAGCCTCGGGCGGCACTCCCGTCGATACAGGCGAATTGCGCAAATCATCATCAGCCGACAGTGAATCAATGGGATATACCAAGGAGTACGCTCCGCATGTTGAATACGGTCACAGGACTGTCAACGGCGGCTATGTTCCGGGGCAATACTACCTCAAAAGAAATGTTGCCACGCAACAGCCTATATATCGCAACGATTTACTGAAAGCTATAAAGAAGGAGTTAGGCTAATGTTTTCACAACTCGGATTGGTCGATTTAATATCGGCGGTTCAAAAAACAGTGCAGGAAAAAACGGGCTTGCGGTGCTATGACGCCGTGCCGAATGATGCGTCGAGTCCGTTTTATTTTGCTGAGGTCGTTTCAAAACGACCCGAAAAAAACAAATTGATGTTCAAGGATGTGTTTACCGTATTCATTCACGCGATAGCAACACCGGGAGCATCATCGGTCGAGATTTACGACCTTATTCAAAAGTTAGAGGAGGCATTGACAACAGAAATCAGCCTCCCTCGCGGTTTTGAGTTGCTTTTGCAGTCAAATGCAGGACTGCAAAATATTCAAACTGATGAAACAAATGAAAAACACGCTATTGTAGCTTATGAGTTCACTATATGTTACGGCTACAAAATTAAGTAAGGAGATAAAGAATGAACAAACTCAATTTACAACTTCACGCCGAGCCGTTCGACAACAAGGCTTATTATGACGATTCATCCGTAAAGGCAACAGCAGGCAAGGACATTTTGCTTGCCGTGTGGAATGCCGACGGCACAAAGCTGCTTGCAATCGGCGGTCAGCAGTCATTAACAATCAACAGGAGCGCAGATTCAATCGAAATCAACTCGAAGGATTCCGAAGGCGGCTGGAAAGATAAGCTTGCAGGCCTTAAAGAGTGGTCTATCGACACGGACGGTCTTTGGGTCGCTTCCGACGAATCGCATAAAATCCTTTCAACAGCTTTTGAAAACAGCGACGCTGTTGTTATCAAGGTTATTAACCGCAAGGCGAAAAAAGGAATGTTCGGCGGCTTGGCGTGCATTACAGATTATCCGATTGAGGCACCGTATGATGATGCAATGACTTACTCATTGACACTTGAAGGCAAGGGCAAACTCGTTGACCTTGCAAGTATCACCATGACGGATGACGCTATGCCAGAGGGCACAACAGCAGGCAGTAACGAACAAGGAGGCACAGTATGATAAGATTCGGCGAAAAAAATTACGAACTTAAATACAACCTTAAGCGCATTGAGATGATTGAGGCTCAAACCTCTTTGCCGACAATGGCTCAAATCAAAACCACAAGCGGTTATTTCGGAATAACCGACCTAAAATCATATCTTACATACGGCCTTAAGGAAGAGGGCGCCGATGTGTTTCTTATGCCGGTTAAGGCGCAGGAGCTTGCGGATGAGATGATTATTGAGGTTGGCTATACACAGCTATGTTCCGAAGTGTTGACAGCGCTTGAACGCGACTGCCCTTTTTTCTTCCAAGGCGCCTGATAGATTTTGAATATTTTAAGTCCGACGGAAATACCGATTCGGATTATATAAGAGAAGCGGAGCAATTTCAAAGCGAAATTGACTTCGCTTTTTTTGCCGTTAATTTTGGATATTCAAAGGCTGACTATGAATCACTCACGCCAAAAGAGCGTGCTTTTATTTATAAAGCGTGGGAAAACAAAACGATAACCGACTCCTACAACATTTACAACGCTGTGTTTAAGGCGGTTTATAACGCCAACAGAAGTAAAAAGCAAAGAGCCTTATCGCTTTTCCGCAAAGTCAATCAGCCACTTGACAAGGAAAAACTGCGCAATGATAAAGAAATCATCGCTCAGGCAAATAAAAATGACGGCAATTGGCTCGAAAAAATCTATAAAGCCAATCACATTCCGTACAGAAAAAAGGAGGTTACATAATGTCAGATTATAAGCTGTCTGTTTCAATTGACGGCGACGCGTCGGGAATGAAAAAAGCATTTCAAGTTGCTAATGCCGCAGTCGCGGATTTCGATGCAAAAACCTCGGGAATAACAAGCCGAATGGGCTCACTTGGTAAAGGCGTTACGAGCTTGGGGCAGAGTATTAATAAGCACATTTCAAAGCCGGCAATCGCCGCAACATCAGCCCTTGCAGGAATTACTCTTGTCAAGGGATTTAATCGTTTAGCCGGCATTGATGACGCGCGTGCTAAACTTTTAGGATTGGGACACGATGCAAAAAGCGTTGACAAAATAATGTCATCTGCGCTCGCGTCGGTAAAAGGCACATCGTTTGGAATGGACGAAGCCGCCACAACTGCCGCAGGAGCGTGTGCAGCAGGAATCAAGCAGGGCAAAGAACTTACACGATATTTGTCGCTGACCGCCGATGCCGCGGCTATTGCAGGCACATCCATGAGCGATATGGGTGCAATAATTAATAAGGTGCAGACATCAAACCGTGCATATACCGAAAATCTCAATCAGCTTGCAGACAGAGGCTTGCCGATTTATCAATGGCTTGCCGATGAATGCCACACAACGCAAGATGCCGTAAGAGATATGGCATCAAGCGGTGCAATTTCATCAAAAATGTTTTTGTCGGCTATTGAAAAGAATATCGGCGGTGCGGCAAAAACAATCGGTGACAACTCATTCAAGGCATCGATTAACAACCTCAATGCCGCATTGAGCAGAATCGGCGCAAATTTTCTTGACGCAGGCAGTACCGGCGGCGGTGTGTTTTCACAGCTAAAACCGCTTATTAAGGATGTCACCGGTTTGCTTGATGTTGTTGAAAAACAGGCGGCAGATTGGGGTGTTGCACTCGGTAAATCCTTTTCGCCTATTGCAGAAAAGGCACAAAACCTTATAAGCAAATTTGAAGGGCTTTCGTCTGCTCAACAACTCAATATTGTTAAATCTGCAGGACTCGGCACAGCACTTGTCGCAGGGCTCGGACCTGCTACCGAAAAGGTTGGCAAATTTATAACTGCCGCAAGCAAAATCTCGGCAGTGGGCGACAGCATCAGCAATCATATAACATCGGGCTTTGCGAGCATACCCGAATCGCTTACACGCATGACAAGCGGTGTTATGGGCGTTGCCGGGGACATAAACAAAGTCGTTACGGGCATTGCAAAACCTGCCGGTACGGCATTCGGCAAAATGGCGACAACAACAGCATCGGCCTGCAGCCGAATTGGCGGACTTATAAAAACAGAAATGTCAAATGCAGCAGGCAATGTCGCTTTTGCCTTTACATCAAAATATCCCGAGTTAGCCACTAAAATTGCCCTATATGAAACAAAAATAAACAATACTTTTTCAAAAATCTCAACAAATGTGTCGGGAATTGTTTCAAAGGTTTCTACTAAAGTTTCAGGTGTGGTTTCAAAGGTCGGTCCGGTTGTGTCGGGCACATTTTCAAAAGTAGCACCGGTTATGAAAAAAGTCGGCTCAACCTGCGGAACTATGGTGCAACAGGTTGGCTCGGGAATGACAAGCCTTATTACTAAATCGGCAGGCTTCGGTAATACGATTATAAAATCGTTTATGAAACTGACCGGAATCGGTGCAATTGTAGGTGTTGCGGTAGCAGGCTTGGGTCTGCTTGAAAAAGGCTTTGGCTCACAAATTAATGCAATGCTGAAAAATGTCACTGATAAAGGTCCTGAAATAATTGAGAAACTCAGTTCCTCGATTATAAGCAATCTCCCTGTACTTATGGCAGACGGCGGAATGCTTATCCGTCAGATTGTGGATGCAATAACACAATTTGCCCCTCAGCTTATGTTATGCGGCGCAAATATTCTCAATTCATTGTCAGCGGGTATCAGCCTTGAACTTCCGTCAATTATAACAAACATTTTGGGGATGTTGCAAAGTTTTGCCGGTGAGTTTGCAATGGTTATGTCTGCTTATTTTCCGACATTCATTCAGAGTATGGGAGACTTTTTCTCGTCTGTTCTTGACCGTATCGGCTCCGATGCGCCGAAGATAATCGAATCACTCTGCAACGGTATTGTTGCCGCAATTCCGACATTGATTGCGAGTGCAATCGGGATTATAAACTCACTCTTGGGTGCGATTAATTCTTGTGCCCCGGCTATCATAACAGGCGGCGCCGATATTATAGTCGCCCTTGTCCAAGGTCTTGCGGACAACCTTCCTACGCTGATACCTACGGCTATTTCGCTTATAAGTACAATTGCAACAAAACTCATTGAGAATCTGCCAAAAATCATAACCGCAGGATTGAATTTAATCGTCGCACTTGCAACAGGTCTTGTTAAGGCTTTGCCACAATTGATAAAAAAGGTGCCTCAAATCATACAGTCACTTGTGACTGCTATTGTTAAGCTCCTCCCGGTTATTATTCAAACGGGAATTACGCTTATCACTACACTTGCGGTCGGATTAATTCAGGCTATCCCGGACCTTATAGCGGCGATTCCCGACATCATAAAGGCGGTCAAAGACTCATTCGCCAAAGTCGATTGGGGCGAAGTCGGAAAGAACATTCTCAACGGCATTGCAAAAGGCTTGTCAAGCGTTGCAAGCAACCTTATTGATGCCGCCAAGAAAGCAGGCAGTGAGGCGCTTGCCGGCATAAAGAAAACGCTCGGCATTCATTCTCCGTCCCGTGTGTTCCGCGATGAAGTCGGTCAAATGATGGGCTTAGGTCTCGGTATAGGCTTTGAAAAGTCAATTCCCGTCAAGTCAATGAGAAAAAGCGTTTCACAGGCAGTCGCCGATGTTTCGGCAGTTTCGTTGTCGCTTACATCCGGTGCGGATATGAGCAGAATGGTTACTCCGGTGCAGTCAAGCGTTCAAAATACGGCAATGAATTATGCGATTACCACAGCAGCAGGCTCGAAAAGTGCCGAGCCGGTATATGTCAATGTGTTTAATGATGATGTCATAACTATGATGTCCTCGCAAAACGCAAAACTTGTAAATGCAATGCTTGAAGGTATGAGCAATATGAAAATTGTTGCCGACAACCGCGAGGTTACAAGGTATATGTCAAACCTCGGATTTCAAAAGGCGGGTGTTTAAATGAAATTTTATTACATAAATTCCCGCGGTGAAAAACTCGACTTATCGGATTATCCGTATCTTTTCCAAGAGGGTGATTTGCTCGACTCCTCTTGGGAAAAGGATAACGACAAAGACCGATACAGAAATATCCGCAAAACAGCAGGCGAAAAGACCTTTAAAATTGCGGTTGTTCCCGATTATACCAAACCGCTTTCGGAGCGTAAGAGGGAATATGTCAACGCAATTAATCATATCGCGGATGTTTTTGAATATGATGTGTGCAATAACGCATACGGCAAGCTGTTCACCGATTCGGGGTATTATCTCTCTTGCCAAATTCTCGACAGCAATAAGTCCGATTGGGAAAGCGATTTACCGTATATGTTCAACGAGTTTAAGGCTATCACCGAGGTGAACTATTGGTTTCGCGAAAAAACGCTGACCTTTTATCCCGTTGTTGAGTCATCGGATAAAGGATTTGAGTTTCCGTTTGATTTTCCGTTTGATTATAAGCCGAGCTTCTCAATTGAAAAGTATTTTACAAACGATTCGCTTTTGCCTGCCGAATTTAAACTGTTGATTTACGGTCCGTGCGAAAATCCGAGTATAACAGTCGGTTTGCACAGATACAGTTTTAACTGCACGCTGAAATCAACAGAACGCCTCGAGGTGACGGCTCGCCAAAACACAAAAGAGGTAACACTTATTACGGCAGGCGGCGAAAGAGTGCGATATTTCAATTGTCGCTCTAAAAATCAATCGGTATTTGAAGCTATACCGGTCGGAACAAGTCGAATAAGTTGGAAGGGCGATTTCGCTTTCAGCCTTACTCTTATTGACAAACGCTCCGAGCCTCGTTGGTTACTGCCGCAGGAAACAACGCCAACACCCGACCAAAAGCCGGATGAAAATATTTACTATTTACTCGACAGTGACGGCAAGAATGTTGTTGACAGCGACGGCGAATATATCGTAACCGAAACGGGGTGATTGAATGAATTTTATAATTGCCAATCAAAAAGAGGAGCTTGGATTTCTTACTCCGTTTTCAAGCATTGATATTGACTTGGCCAAGGAAATGGATTTTCAGATTGAGCTGAATCTCGAGGATTACGATGCCGAATTGTTTGCGGCTAAGAATATCGTTTTTTGCCCGGGAACTGAATACGGCGGTTTCATTGACAACCCCGAGGTTGACACGGCACAAAACACTATTAAGTTTACAGGTGATACATTCCGTGGTCTGCTTAACCAAAAAATTATTGAGCCACCAAAAAATCAATCACACCGAGTCATATCGGGAGAGCTGAACGAATGTATTTCATCACTATTGAAAATGCATTTTTCGTCGCTTTTTACGGCAAGCACGGAAAAGACAGCTGTCAGCGTAAGCCTATATCAATTCAACCGTTATTGCACATTGTATGAGGGAATTATTGCAATGCTTGCGTCGGTCAATTACCGATTAAAAATTGAAACACAAAGCACAGACGACGGCGTTCAAATCGTATTGTCGGCTGTGCCGATTTTCGACTATTCACAAAGTGTTGAATTTTCACAAGACGGAAATATTGATTTTAAAATCAAAAATCAAACCGCCAAATATGAGTATATGATTGCTCTCGGCGGTGGTGAGCTTGAAAACCGTCAAGTCAGATACCTTAAGTATAATGACGATTCGAGTGTTGAGGAAGTTTGGTCCATTCCGCCGGGCAATCTTACCCGTATATATTTATTTGATTATTCCAATGTCGAAAGTGAGGATGAATTGCTCGAGTCGGGCATCGAAAAGCTAAAGGAAATCAACTCGGGCGACTCACAGAGTATAACGCTTAATGACGATGCGGACGGTCTTGAGCTCGGCGATATAGTCGGCGGAAGAGATTATATAACCGGGATGACAGTCAAACAACCGATTACAAACAAAATAATAACTGTTAAAAATCGAACAATTTCGATTTCTTATACATTAGGAGATGATAATTAATGCCAAAAATAATAACAGGCTACACCGGCACGCCCCATGTAACATCAGACGATGCCGCCGCTTTTCAGCAAGGCATCGTGGGATATGATGATTATGCGCTTGCCTCTGAAAATCAATTGAATGCCGTAACGGTCGAATCCTCACGCCTGCGCTTAAACAAGGCGGAAATAGTGATTCAAGGCGTTCATGTAAGGCTTGACGGAACGGAGGAAGTCACCTGCGCCGCTCAAACAGTCGGTACAACGCGCCTCGACAGAATTGCACTGCGATACACCAAAGACGCCTCTACTAATGTTGAAAGCGTCGAGCTCGCTGTTATTCAAGGGCAGGAAGCGGCATCGAATGCTGTTGAGCCCAACCTTGTGCAGGATGATTTGCGAAACGGCGGCTTGACGCGTGAAGTATCGTTGTTCCTCGTGACGCTTAAGGATTCGGTTATAACCTCGGTTACTCGCGAAATTCCCGTTCTCTATAATATGAATGAGCTTAAGGATTATGCCAACAAGCACGCAAGCCAAATATCAGCGGCAGAAAACAAACTGACGCAGCAGGCTTCATCAATCAATCAGAATAGCACGGAGATTAAAACCTTGCAAGGTAAGCACGATTTTGCCGACCAAGTGCGTTCGGTTTCCAAATATGCCAAGGCGCAGATTATATCGTGGGTGTCAAGTTGGAAACAGAGCAATGCCCAACCGGATATTTTGGGCGCACAACTCGGAGTTCAGGACGCAGCAGGCACGACCAAAGCGTCATTAAGAATTTACTCGAATGGTTGGATTAAATTTTTCAAGGGCAATTCCGGACACGATATTCCGATTATAAAGCGTGGCACAGTGACTATTAATGTAAAAAAGGCAAACGAAACAATAAGCAAAAATGTCAACTACGGTTGCACCTTTTCCAAAGTGCCTACAATAATTCTCACGCCGCATACGGGTGCTCCTCAAAATGTTTCGGTCGGTACCGGCAATATCGGCACTGATAAATTTACTATTTATTTAAACCGTTCATCTTTAGTCGAAACATCGATTGATTGGGTCGCAATCGGCATTTTATAAGTAAAGGAGGTTATAAAGAATGCCAAAAATTAAAGATTATCCACAGTTACCCGAATTTTCGGGCAATGAAATATTTCTCGTAGAGTCGCCGGACGGAACGAGAAACTACACATTTGAGCAATTACAAAAATTAATACTTGATTCAGCAAATGAGGTAAGTGAGCTGTCGCATTTCACGCCACTGACCGGCACCGTCACATTTGAACAAATCGAGCCTAAAAAGATTTACCTTGTCGGTGCCGACGGAGCGGAATTTACGGACAATGAGCAAATATTTGCTTTATCCGAAAATGATATACTTATAGGCTCACCTGACAGCGGCGTCATTATGGTGACTGCCACCGGAGCGCACTATATTGCCGCCGACGGTGCAAATAATTTTGACAAAAGCAATTATGTTACGCAGGATTATCTCGAAAAGCTCTTTGCCGCCAAAGAGCAGCCCCAATGGCGCAAAATCTGCACAGACATACTCTCTGATGATGCCGTGGAGTATCAGCGAACAGAGGATGAAAACGGCAATCCGCTCAATTTGAGCGCGGCAAAGGTTGTTATCACAACACCGACAGTCGCTGTACTAACAAGTGGTTATGTTGCATTTCATACAAACATTGATGTTGACAGTGATTACGAGCAATCATTTGAAGTATGTATTGCACCTGCAAAATTTGCCTCAACAGCATTAAACACATACAAGATAAATGTAATGGATGTCGAAACAAATCCCTTTTTAAAAGGATTTTTGCAATATGCGGTTGACTACCACTATTTAGATGACGATAATATTGCAATATCATCAACAAAAAATAGTTCGAATCAAAGCTACTGCACATTCAATTTCGGTAGTGTAAATAACATTGATATTTTGAAAATTTACACAGACGAAGGCAGAAAACTGCCAAAGGGAATGAAAGTCGAGTTATGGGGGGTGGATGCAATTGAAAGCTAAAATTTATAAAAACGGCAAAATGATTGAGGTTGACGATTATCAGTTCCCACAAAAGAAAAAGCCTCATCACAAAGTCGATAAGGACGAAGCAGAGGAGGTAACAGATGATGAGTAATGAAATAATTGTCGGTTTGTTGTCGCTCACAGGAACGCTTGTCGGCACCTTCGGCGGTATAGTGGCTTCATCAAAGCTGACCGCGTATCGAATTGGGCAGCTCGAAAAGAAGGTTGACAAGCATAACAATTTTGCTGAACGCATTCCGGTTATTGAGGACCGAATCAAGGTCGCAAACCACCGCATTGACGACCTCGAAAAAATCGCAGAAAGGATTGATTGAATTGAAATATTTATGTATCACTCTTGTTATTATTGCCGTTCTTATTTTATCGGTGCAAATCGTCACCGAAATTATAAAATCGCTTTTCAAAAACAGCGTTACAAACGCTGTATATAACGCTATTGTTGTCGGTGTTTCACTTGTTTTAACGCTTGTCACGGTGATTGCGGCATCGCAACTTATGCCGTTCGCGCTAAAGTGGTATATCGTTATAGCCGCCGTTGTAGGCTCGTTTTTTATAGCCTACGGAGCAATGTTCGGCTACGATAAGTTGTTCAAACGCATATTTGATGCGGTAAAAAATGCAATAAACTCATATTCTGAATTTGAAAATATCGGAGGTAATGAAAATGAAAAAAAATAAGGTTATACATATCCTATTGTGTGCTGTTATGATTTTTTCAATGCTTGCGGCGTGTTCACAGTCGGTGCCGACTGAAACACAAACAAGGGCGAAACGGACAACACAGGTCAATGAGGTAACGATTTCGTCCGAGGTTGAGAAAACAGCCAAGAAAACAAAAGAAAGTGTTGCAGCAGGCGAGAACATCGGCACAGACAACACAATTTCAGCTTCGCCCAAGGAGGAAACAAGCGTAATTGATGAGGGTGCACTTGAAAGCGACGGTACCGTTGAGCAGGAAAATATACCTTATGACGGCACCAACACGGGCAAAGGCAAATCATTGCTCGGAAAATGCACAGGCTTGACATATTACAGTCAGGCAGACAGCCGTTGGGCGTCCGTTGTATATACAAGCTCCAATAAAAAATCACAAACCATTAAAAGCTCCGGATGCGGTCCCACTTGTGCCGCAATGGTTGTGTCAAGCTCAAAGGGCGCTATTACGCCAAATACAATGGCAAAGCTTTTTGTTGATAACGGCTATCGCACTAAATCAAACGGAACGGCGTGGAGTGCTTGGAGTTTTGTTGCGGATTATTTCAATTTTAAGAAATATAAGACAACCTCGAATATTAATACAGCGTTGTCATATCTTAAGACAGATAAAAATAAAGACGGCGCGTCGGATTATTTCGTGGTTGCCTCCTGCGGCAGTGGCTTATTTACGACAAGCGGTCATTATGTTTTATTTGTTGCCGATAAAAACAGCACCGTGACTGTTTATGACCCATATTATTATAAGGGCAAATTTGACACTCCGAGTCGTCGTGCCGCTAAGGTAAAGACATCGGGTAATATTGCCTATGTTACCGAGGCTAAATTGAAAAAGTACGGAAACACCAAAAGCTTTTGGATTTTCAGCAACGATTATTCAAAACCGAAAAAACGAACAACTAACAAAAAGCCGGCTACCACAAAAAAAAAGGTCACATACAAAACAACTGTCGGTAAGACTTATACCCTTAAGGGCAAAACAACGCTCTATTCAAAGTCAAATCTTACCGGCACAAAATACAGTTATCTGCCCAAAACAAAGGTTAAGGTACTATCGCATGCATCGGCAAGTGTCGATAAAATCAAAGTAATTAAAACCGGCAGAATAGCCTATATAAAATCAGCAAAGCTCAAATAATAAAATCCCCCTGCTTTCATTACGAAAGTGGGGGATTTTTTCTATTTTACTAATTATGGTCTGTCAGATAAATTTAATTCTCTTTTTAAAGCATTTTGCAATACGGCAGAAACATTAAGTGTGTATTTATCAATGCTTTTTGAAAAAATATTTGCATTTTTAAAAATATATTTCTATTGCAGTCATATTGCAGTCAATTGCAATTCTCTTTGAAAGAAACTCCGCAATATATAGCGTTCTGAGATAGTTCGCATCTTGCCCCCGCAACCACAAAATGAAACCACCCAATTTGGGTGGTTTTCTTTTTGTGCTGTGAGTATGTTCACGGTTGCGACCGACGGGTTCCCGGAGCACAACTGTCAAGCGCTCCCGGTGGGATATACAGCGCAGGGTGTTGTGGCGCAGCGGTCAAAATTTATCGGCGCTCCAAGCCGCAATAAATTTTGGGCACCGCAAGAGTGCAAACAATGGCTCTGCCATTGTGCGAAAGGTAAATACGATGCCCCCGCAACCACCATAGGACACTAAAAATGATACAATTTTTAGTGTCCTACTTTTTGTTTCTTCATCACAGAAATAAATCATCGGTTCAACCGAGGGATAGAAATAATTGAATCAGAAAGAATTGACTTGGTTACATATATTTGATAAAGTAAAATAGAAAAGGTGTTTTACGGAATTAACAATATGTTTTCAATAGAAGAATGCAAACAAAACCCTTGCAAGGCTGAACACTGAAAGTCAGGAAAACAAATTATTACTGCTCTATAATGTAATCACACAGAAAGGAGAGAGATATATGGACTGGTTAACCGGAATACAAAATGCGATTAATTACATTGAGGAAAATCTGACAGAAAAAATCGACTATGATGAAGCTGCAAAACAAGCATCTTGTTCAAGTTTCTATTTCCAAAGAATTTTCAGTATTTTGTGCGGAATAACTCTTGGAGATTATATTCGCAACAGACGACTTACTCTTGCCGGAAATGAGTTGAGCGCAACTGATAACAAAGTGATTGATATCGCTTTGAAATACGGCTATGAAAGTCCCGAGAGTTTCACAAGAGCCTTTTCAAAATTTCACGGAGTTACACCTTCCGATGCAAAAAAAGATGGCTCTAAACTCAAATCCTTTTCTCCACTTTCCGTGAAACTAACATTAAGCGGAGGCAATATAATGGATTACAAGATTATCGAAAAGGCTGCATTTGACATTATTGAAAAGGTAGAAGCACATACCGTTGATAACTCTGAAAATGCGAAAAGCATTCCTGACTTTTGGACGAGATCACATAATGACGGTACGGTTAAAAACTTATATGATACTACAACTGACAGAACCTACATTTTCGGTATATGTTACGGAAACTTGCCGAAAAACGCAAAGACATTTGATTATTCTATTGCTGCGAAATGCGATAAGAACACAATAGTGCCAAAAGGTTTTAGAAAGAACACTATTCCTGCAAGAACTTGGGCAATATTTGAGTGTAAAGGCGCTATGCCGAATGCTATTCAAGATATGTGGCATAAGATTGTTTCGGAGTTCTTTCCTTCATCAGGTTATCTGCCTACCTATGAAATGGATATAGAAGCATATACCGAAGGAAATATGGGCAGTCCAGATTATCGCAGTGAGATTTGGGTTCCTGTAATTAAAAAGTATTGATGTTAGCAAAAATTTTGAATTGCTAAACAAATTTTGTGATAGTTTATTAAAAAAGGAGTAAAATATGGATTCAAATACATCAAATATTGATGACCAATACTTTGATGATACATTGACAATTAAACAATTAGTAGAATTATATAGAACAAGGCCCTCTGATGAGGAACTTGAAAAAAAGGAAAAAATACTTGCTCAAAATATTTCCGAATTTCTCAAAAACAACAAAACCAAGTAAGTAAGCACCATGCAAAAGCACGGTGCTTTTGTTATGCTTTAAAGGAGGTGGTAAAAGGTGTGATAACAGTAAAAAAGGACGCAGGCAAATAACGGTGTCGGGGCACGCAGGCTATGCCGAAAAAGGGCACGATATTGTTTGCGCCTCCGTTTCGATATATAACTTACAAAACAGCATAGAAAGGCTCACGGATGACAGTCAGCAAATAAAAAAATAAGCCGAGATAAGAAGTTTTATCTCGGCTTGCTTTTTTATATTAACGGTTTTATGCTTTCAATAACGCTGATTATGTGGTATTTGACTATGAAAGCAACATTGCTGTACTGTATGCTTTTGTTTTTGATGATTGAAATGAGGGGGATAATGTATTTTTCCGTTTCGTCTATATATTCAACGATTTTTTGCTTGGTAAAGCAAGCCGCCATCGTCGAAAGATTGTTGCATCTGTCTATGATTTTTACAATAATTGCCTTGTCATTTTCGGCAATGCGCTTGTAGTATTCCTCTTTTGCTTCTTCCTTTGCCATTCCGTCGGGTTTGTTAAATGTAACAAGCGAAACAATTTCTTTTATGCTGTCGGTTACGGGGAGGTCGTCAAGCGATGCGTCGGTGTCTTCGACAACATCGTGAAGCAAAATTGCGGCAATAATTTCATCGTCCTTGATTCCCATTGCGTATGCATGACAAGCCATCATAAGCGGATGATTAATGTATTTCACCTTGTCGCCGTCGCTGACAAATTTTGATATTTTCCTGAATTGACCGCTGTGCTTTTTTCGCATAAATTCAAGTGCTTTCAGCGTGTTTTCAAAGCCGTCGACAAGTGCAAGAGTCTTGATTTTGGTGAACATATTGTCCTCGTTGAAAAGCCTCGAGCGATAAACAAGCTCAAATTTTTCATCATCGTTCATCAACGCCGTTTGCGAAATGTTCAGTGCCCTTGCAATTTCCGTCAGGTTGTCATAATCGGGCAAATTCCAACCGTTTTCCCATTTGCTGACAGCCTGCGCGCTCACACCTACCTGCTCGGCAAGCGCCTCCTGTGTGATGCCTTGTTTCTTGCGAAGTGCGGCGATTTTTGCGCCGATTTCCTTTGTGTTCATATTCCTTACCTCGTTATCGTGTCGCACACGGCTCATCATGTGCCTATTATATCATCTTTAATCAAAAATGTATATAAAAAGGCGATTTTAAATTTCGCAAACGGCATTTGTTCATATTTCATTGCCGCCTGTCATATATATAATAGGTCAAGTGCATCGAAAATGACATATATTGTCGGTTGAGTCAACTAAAGCGAAAGTTGAGTATTAGGCAATTGTTCAAAATTTGTTTATTGACCTTTATTTTGACATTGACTATAATTAAATCATAAAATATTTCGGTGGTGATTCTATGGGAATAGAAAATTTGATTGAAAGGCATAAATACAGTATGCTCCGCGCAGGCTTTATTTCCGATGAATTTCTCGATTTCATCAAGAAAAACAAGGAGCCTTACGATACCCTCATTTCGTATTACAAATGCGCAATGATGGAGGTTGAAACAAAATTCCGCGTTTTAAACGAGCAATTTTCGCTCGAGTATGACCGCAACCCGATTGAGTCTATTAAAACGCGTATCAAATCAACCGACAGCCTCATCAGAAAAATTCGCGACAAAAATATTCCGCTGACAATGACAGCGATTGAAAACAATATCAACGATATTGCCGGAGTCAGAATTATTTGCTCGTTTTTGGACGATATTTATACCCTTGCCGATTGCCTTATAAATCAAGACGATATTACACTTATCAAAATTAAGGATTATGTTAAAAATCCTAAGGACAACGGCTATCGCAGTCTGCACCTTATCGTCAGCGTGCCGATTTTTTTGCAAAACGAAAAGCGCGATGTTAAGGTCGAAGTTCAGCTCAGGACAATTTCAATGGATTCGTGGGCAAGTTTGGAACACAAAATATTGTATAAAAAGCATTTGAGTCAAGCCGAAATTGATTCGATTTCAAAGGAGCTTGCATATTGCGCAAGCCTCAGCGAGGAGCTTGACAACCGCATGCAGTCGATACATAAACGGATTAAGAAATAATATACTGAAAAACAAATATCAAAAATATAACCCCGAAGTTAAGACTTCGGGGTTTGTTGTTTTTCGTTGTTAATTTTTCGATGAGAACATTCTTTTGTCAAGATTTCTTTTCTTCATTGTGTAGTAAAGTATTGTTCCGAGCACAAGCATTACACCAAGTTCTCCGAGTGCAACCAATCCGCCCTGAACGAGAAAATCGGCAAATTTAAACGGTCCGTCGATGAAAAATGTTTCAATCTCCCATCCGACGATTACGCCGTTGAATATAGCCGGCATAAGCATTGAAAGCAAGGGATATGTCTTGATTTTGACATTTCTCAAAAAATAGATGCAAAGTGTTGCACCGAGCGTTGCAAGCGAGCCGAAAATCATATCGAGCGGCAGACCTGCACCGATGTTTGCAATGTTTGAAAGCACACATCCGATTGTAAGCCCGGGTATTGCGGCGGGTGTGAACAGCGCAAGCACATTCAGCGCCTCTGAAACTCTGAATTGCACGGCAGCAGATGTTGTGCCCGGCAAAAGCAGGTTTTGTGCGTAGGTCAAAGCGGCATACATTGCTGCAATCAACGCGGTTTGTACGATGAATAATACCTTTTTGTTTTTCATGATTCAATTGTCTCCTTAGTTTTGTTTTTAGAAGGCAGACGGTTTCTGCCTGGTCAGGATTTTGCGAACTGACGAGGCTATTATATATCACCATTGTCAAAATTGCAAGAAGATATTTGCATTTATTCAATTTGTGTCTATTTTTATATGTGAACATTATGTTAATATTGACACTGTTATTTACATATATTATAATATTTTTAATTATTGACTGTATGCAGGGAAGTGAATTTTATGCTCGACTTAATGTATATCACAAACAAGCCGGATGTCGCACAAACAGTGCAATCGTGCGGTGTCGGCAGAATATTTGTCGATATGGAATATATAGGCAAGGAAAAGCGCCAAAAAGGGCTTGATTGCGTAAAAAATCATCACACTGTCGAGGATGTAAAAAAAATTCGCCGTGTGCTTGATAAAAGTAAACTTCTCGTTCGCCTCAACCCGATTCATCAAAATTCCGAGTCGGAGATTGAGTCTGTCATTGCCGCAGGGGCGGATATTGTTATGCTCCCAATGTGGAAAAACGCCGCCGATGTCAAACGCTTTTTGCAATGCGTTGATTCAAGGGCAAAAAACTGCCTTCTGCTCGAAAATTCCGACGCCGTTTCAAATCTTGACGATGTGCTCGCTCTTGACGGTATTGATGAAATTTATATCGGCTTAAACGATTTGCATTTGAGTATGAAACGCAATTTTATGTTTGAACTTCTTGCCGACGGAACGGTTGATAATATAGTTAAAAAAATATCCGCCAAGGGCATACCGTACGGATTCGGCGGAATAGGCAGAATAGGCTCGGGGCTTTTGCCTGCCGATTTGATTTTGGCAGAGCATTACCGCCTCGGCTCATCGTCCGTCATTTTGTCGCGCACCTTTTGCAACAGCGATAAAATTGACGATATAGATACAATTCGCTCGATTTTTACAAGCGGCTTGGAGGATATGCGCCTGCGCGAGAAATTTTTGGAAAATTGCGACAGCGGTTATTTTGAAAAAGAACATTCACGGCTTGTAAGCAAGGTTGACGAAATTAAGAGGAGTTTGACCGATGTATAAGTATATTAAACGATTTTTTGATGTTTTCGCCTCTTTGATCGGCATAGTTCTTCTTTCGCCGATTATGCTCATAACCGCAGTTGCGATAAAACTTGACTCAAAGGGTCCCGTTATATTTAAGCAGGAGCGCTTGGGCAAGGGCGGCAAGGTGTTTTTGATTTATAAATTCCGCTCAATGTGCCCCGGTGCAGAGGGTATGGGAACAGGACAGTATTCCTTTGCCGACGACCCCCGTGTAACAAAGGTCGGCAAGTTTATCCGTGCAACCTCGATTGACGAGTTGCCGCAGCTTTTCAATATTCTTAGGGGCGAAATGAGCTTTATTGGTCCTCGCCCTCCGCTTACATACCATCCGTGGAGTGTCGACGAATACACTCCCGAGCAGTTTCATATGTTTGATGTCCGCCCGGGCATTACAGGTTGGGCGCAAATCAACGGCAGAAAAGATGTCGAATGGCACGAAAGAATAAGGCTGAATAATTATTATGTTCAAAACTATTCACTTTTCCTCGATATTAAAATTTTATTTATTACTGCCTTTAAGGTTTTGAAAAATGAGGACAATGTAAATGTCGGCGTAACCGTCGATAAAGATTATTCGGAGATTTCATAACGGTGAATTTATGAGAATTGATTATAACAAATTGACAGCAGATGTCACAGATGCGCTCACCGCTCACGGCTTGAACGATGGGCAGGCAAAAATTCTTGCCTCGTCATTTGTTTCGGCAACCGCAGCAGGCGTTGCAACTCACGGTGTTTCAATGCTCGGTGCATATTTAAAAAAGCTTACGCTCGGGCAGTTCAATACTGCTCCCGATTTTAAATTTATTAAAAAAACAGGCTCGTTTGCAGTTATTGATTCGGATAACGCAATCGGTGCCGTTTCCGCAAAATATTGTATGGATTTTGCCGTTTCATCCGCAAAAGAACAGGGAATTTATACCGTCTTTTCGCGAAATTGCAATACATACGGACCTGCGTTTTATTATTCAAAAATCGCAAGCGACAACGGCTTGATAGGCATTACATTTTGCAACACGCCGTCGGCTATGGCTCCGTGGAATTCAAAAACAAAGGCGCTCGGTACAAATCCGTTTGCCGTTGCGATTCCGGGTGCAAAAAACGGTCCGATTATGCTTGATATGGCTACAAGCAAGGTCGCAAAGTCAAAAATCAATAAGGCGCGCCTTGCCGGCGAGTCCATTCCGTCCGACTGGGCGCTCGATACCGACGGAAATCCGACAACAGACCCACTCGAGGCTATCAAGGGTACTGTTCTCCCTATGGCGGAGTATAAGGGTTACGGCATAGCCATGGCAATTGATATTATCGCCGGCGTTCTTTCGGGCGCAGGGTATTTAAACGGCGTCAACAGATTTTACAGCGACGGCGAGGACGGCATGAATGTCGGTCAGGTATTTGTCGCAATCGACCCCCGTATAGTTTTGTCGGACAGTTTTTATTCCGATATTGACGGTTATATTAACCAAATTCATGCCTGTGAGCCGCTCGGCGACGATGCCGTTCTTTATCCGGGCGAGAGAAAAAACAAAAACCTTGCCGACTCACTCAAAAACGGTGTAGAGCTTACGGCTGAGGAATACGAAATAATTATGCGCTTTAAGGATGAAAAGTGATTGTATGAAAGCATTATTTACAGCAACGGTTAAAAGCCATATCGGTCAGTTTCATATGCCGTTTATAAAAGAGCTTCAGGGTCGCGGATACGAAGTGCACGCTGCGTATAAGGATAATTCCAATCAAAAGCAGGGGCTTGACACATCGGCGATTGACAAAATATACGAGGTTCCGTTCAGTCGCAGTCCGTATAGTCCGTCAAATATCAAGGCGTATTTTGCGCTGAAAAAAATCATTGACGAAAATAGCTATGATGTCATTCATTGCAACACTCCGATGGGTGCCGTTATAACGCGCCTTGCCGCCCTCGGTGCACGAAAACGCGGCACAAAAGTTGTCTACACTGCGCATGGCTTTCATTTTTACAAGGGCGCACCGCGAATTAATAAAATCCTTTTTTATCCTGTCGAAAAAATTTTGAGCCGATGTACCGATGCGCTTATCACAATCAACAGCGAGGATTACAATGCGGCTCTCGACCACAATTTCAAGGCGAAAAAAATATACCATGTAAACGGCGTCGGTGTCGACTTGAGCCGCTTTCACAGCGTTTCGCCGGATAAAAAATCGGCACTCCGCGAGCAGAACGGTTATTCTGATGATGATTTTATAATGATTTACCCGGCGGATTTTTGTGAAAGAAAAAATCAAAACATGCTTTTTGATATGCTCAAAATTCTGCTCGAACACAATAAAAATTTCAAACTTCTTCTCCCCGGTGCAACGGATAAATCACAGCCGTATGTTGAATATGCAAAAAGCATCGGCGTGTTTGACAATGTCGAGGTTTTGGGCTACCGCAACGATATATCAAATCTTGTCGCTTTGAGTGACATTTCGCTCTCATCGAGCAGGCAGGAGGGCTTGCCGATAAATCTTATCGAGGCTATGGCTATCGGCAACCCGATAGTAGCAACGGATGTCCGCGGAAACAATGATTTGGTCAAAAACGGCATAAACGGTTTTACCGTTCCGCTCAACGACAGCGCCGCCATGGCGGATGCTGTGATGAAAATATACAATTCGCCTCAGCTTGCGCTTGATTTTAAAAATCAAAACGCAAAAGAGGTCAAAAAATATTCCGTCGAAAGCGTCATTGACGATATGGTCGGCATTTATAAGGATTTGTTACTTTTATGAGAGTTTTACATATGATTCCCGATATTTCGGTTTCAAACGGCGTTATGAGTTTTATTTGCAATTATGCAAAAGCAATGCCGAGCGATATTGTTTTTGATGTAGTTTATTTTTGCGAAAAACAGCCAAACCGCCAAAGCGATGTCGAATCTTGGGGCGGCAGGGTTTATAAAATCGACCCTCCCTCACCGAAAGATATTTTCGGCGGCAAAATGAACGCTTTTTTTTCACAGCATAAGGGCGAGTGGAGCGCACTTCATATCCATTGCCCCCATTTTGCGCCGTTCATCGCGCCGAGTGCGAAAAGGGCAGGGATAAAAAACATTTTCGTACATTGTCACACCACCGAGTATTCGCTCGTCGGCAATTCAAGGCGAAATCAAATTTTAAGCCTCTATGCAAAATATTTTATTGACAACAAATTTGCCTGCTCAAAAAAATCAGGCGATTTTTGGTACGGCAACAAGGCGTACCGTATCCTTTCAAATTCCGTCGATTGCAAGGCGTATGAGTTCAACCCCGATGTTCGCAGCAGCATTCGCTCACAATTCGGTTTCGGTGACTCGCTTGTGATTGCCCATATCGGCAAAACCGATGTCACACAGAAAAATCATCCGTTTATACTTCGCATTTTTGAGCACATAAAAGCTTCACATCCGACTGCAAGGCTTATGCTTATAGGCGCAGAACCTACGGACGAGCTGACTGCCCTTTGCAATTCGCTCAATATACAAGACAATGTTATGTTCTTGGGCGCTCGCAATGATGTTAAAAATCTTCTTCAGGCGGCGGATGTATTTCTCTTTCCGTCAATAAGCGAGGGCTTGCCCGTTTCCGTTGTCGAGGCACAGGCAGCAGGTTTGCCGGTCGTTATGTCCGACACAATAACGCGCGAGGTTGCCGTTTGCGGCGATGTTGTGATAAAGTCGCTTGATGACGGCGCCGCCTCATGGGCTGACGATTGTATTGCCGCGTCAAAGGCTGTTCGCAAAAGCACATATTCTCAACTTGTCGATTCCGGCTGGGATATAACGAAAAATGCGGCTCGCTTAGCAAATATTTATAAAAGTAGGGTGTAGATATGCCGAAATTCAGTATCATTGTTCCCGTTTACAATGTCGAAAAATATTTGGACGAATGTGTCCAAAGTATAGTCAGTCAGGACTTTTCCGATTGGGAGCTTATCCTTGTTGATGACGGCTCAACCGATTCAAGCCCTGCGCTGTGCGACGGCTATTCCGCCCTTGATTCGAGAATTATAACGGTTCATCAAAAAAACGGCGGTGCGTCCTCCGCACGCAACAACGGAATTGATAGCGCACATGGCAGTTATATTATGTTTCTCGACAGCGACGATTACTATAACGACACCTCGGCGCTTTCTCTTGTGAATGAAAAAATCACTCAAAAAAATCCCGATGTGATAATGTTCGGTTGTACCGATTATAATATGCAAACGGGCGAGGTCCGTGTTTCACGCAACGGTTATGACATTGATTATATAGAAAATTCGGATTATAATACTGCTCTGTCTTATTTGCTTTCAAACAAAATCATTCCCGGCGGACCGACTATTTTCGCCGCCTCAAAATCGGTTGTAAGCAAAAACAATATCCGTTTTAAGAGCGGAATACAGGACGAAGATTACGATTATGTTCTCTCCGTATTTACATGTTCCTCGTCAATCGCGGTTATTAACAATCCGTTTTATATGTATCGCAAGGGCAGAGCGGACTCTGTAACCGGCTCGTCAAACATAAAAATGATTGAGGGTATTGCTTATACTATTGAAAAATGGTTTCCGATATGCCAAACGCTCGATGATGAGCAGTTGAAAAAAGATTTGCTCAACTACATTGCATTCATCTACACAACCGGCTTTGTAGTTTCCGGCAGAATGGATACCGACACAAGAAAAAAAGCTCTTTTGATAATGCGCAAATATCGCTTTATCCTCAAATACGGATATTGGAAAAAAACACGCCTCACAAGGCTTGCTGTTTCCGTCGCGGGCGATAATTTGTTTTCACGTGCGGCGGCGGTTTATTTTGACAAAACTCATCTTTAAGAGGTTTAAATGAAAAAAATAAAGGTTTTAACAGTTATTCAATTAATACGAAAAGGCGGCGTTGAGCTTGCGGCAATCAATTTTGCGCGCGGACTTGACAAATCGCTTTATGATGTGACATTTCTGCTTGTTGACCGCCTCGAGAATCAGGACGAGGCACTTGCAGACGAACTGCGTTTTGAAGGATTCGGCATTGTCAGTCTGCCCGACAATTGCCGCGGATATTATGCAAGATACAAATTTATTTTGTCATTTTTAAATGAAAATCATTTTGATGTTGTTCACTCCCATGTCCTCTTTTTCAGCGGCGCCGTTCTTGCCGCCGCAAAAAAGGCAGGCGTCGCGGTGAGAGCCGCTCATTCCCACGCAGTCAGATGGAACAGGGAAGAAAACATCAAGTTTAAAATATATAAATTCGTTATGCGCACTCTGCTCAAATTCAATTGCAATTTGGAGCTTGCGTGCTCGCAAAAGGCAGGCGAGTTTTTGTTCGGCAAAAAAGAGTATGACAAACACGGCATTTTTGTTCCGAACGGAATTGATACAAAAAAATTTGCCTTTAATTCAGCATATCGCGCCGAAATCCGCCGAGAATTTTCCGTTGCGGAAAATGAAATTTTGGTCGGCCATATCGGCTCAATATATAAAATTAAAAATCAAATATTTCTCGTTGATGTGTTCGCGAAAATGCTTGAGAAAAACAAAAATATGAAACTTGTTCTTGTCGGCGAAAAATGCGATTCAAAGCCCGTTGAGGATAAAATCAATGCCCTCGGCTTAACCGATAAGGTCATTTTGACAGAGCAGCGCAGCGATGTTTTCAAATTCTATTCCGCAATGGATATAATGATTTTTCCGTCGTTGTTTGAAGCGTTTCCCGTGTCGCTTATCGAGGCGCAGGCGTCTTCACTGCCGTGCCTTGTGTCCTCGGCCGTTACAAGCGAAATAAAACAAAACGAAAATGTCCGTTTTTTGAGTCTTGACGAGTCGCTCTCTGCTTGGGCTGATGCCGCATTTGATTTAATCAGTATCGACAGGTTTTCGCTTTCAAACAAAAAGCTTATTGAAAATTTTGACATAAAAAAAGTTTCTAAATCGTTGCAAAAATATTATTCGGAAAGGTTGTGAGTCGGTGTTCGGTTTAACTGCAATTGAATTTTTTCTTATTATAATCGCCGGCTTCTCCGTTATCTATTGGATTTTGCCGAAAAAGGCAAGCTGGCTTTCGTTTTTGCTCCTTGTGCTTGCGCTTTCTTATCTTGCTTTTTATGTTGAGCCAAACGAAACAGACGATGTTCGGCGATACTTTAAACAGCTTATTTATTTAAAAGATTACGGCTACGATTATTTGAGCCGTTGTTTTAACGAGGGTATCAACGGCTGGGATGTTTATCGCGTTTGCGGTTATTATTTCTATTTTATAAGCAAACTGCCCGATGTGCATTATCTCCCTGCCGTGACGATTTTTATTGTTTATTTCCTCAATTTGCTTATTATATACAGGCTTTCGGTAAAATTTGAGGTTAATAAATTATATACTTATTTCGGCGCAATGTTTTTTATATCGACATATTGGTATTACGATACATACAGCGGTATAAGAAACGGCTTGGTATTTGCCGTCATTATTGCCTGCGCGTATTATCAATTTGTTGAGAAAAAGAATGTTCCGCTCTGCATTGCAGGCTATGTCCTTGCGTGCCTCACCCACTCGGCAGGCATAATTATTGTTCTTATGATTATCGTTGCCGCTGTCACTCTTAACAACAGCGGCAAGTTTATGAATTTCCTTTTGATATTCGGTGTTGCGGGCGGAAGTGCACTGTTTGAGTATCTTTCAACAAAAACAGACAACAGCTTTGTTCAGTCAATTGCCGGTAAGGTTGAAAGAAACGCCTCCGGCGGATCTATCGATTTGAGTACAAACTATATTGTAAATATTGTTGTTTGGGTTGTTGTTGCACTGCTCTTGTTCTATTATTCTCAATATATTTTAAACGAGGAATACGGCGATAATCTTAAAATGTTTTATAAATTTTCGTCAATTGTTATTTTCTTTATGCTTGGCTCCGTTTATACAGGACTCGTGTTCCTCCGCATTGCAAGGTGGATACTGCCGCTCATCGGTGCGTTTGCGTTTATGATAGGTGCTCAACAGCAAAGTCAGTATGTTGCGGCTTTGCCGATGGGCTATGTTTATAATGCTAAGATAAACGAGCGAATAAAAATACGGCTTCAATATTTTGTTATTGCGCTTTTTGTTATGTTCATTTGCGTGCATTTTTGGTATTTGCTTAGAGCAAGCTCCCTTTGTTGGATGCATTTTTAAGGATGATTATATGATTAGTGTTATTGTTCCGATTTTCGGCGTAGAAAACTATTTAAAACGGTGCGTTGACAGCATTATTGCCCAAACCTATAAAGAACTCGAGATTATTCTTGTTGATGACGGTTCACCCGACAATTGCCCGAAAATTTGCGATGAATACGCAATTTCCGATTCACGCGTCAAGGTTGTTCACAAACAAAACGGCGGCTTGATGTCCGCCCGTCAGGCAGGTTTGCGTGTAGCAAACGGCGAATATGTCACATTTGTTGACGGCGACGATTGGATTGAGCCAGATATGTATCAAAAAATACATGATTCGGCAAAACAATATCATCCCGATATTGTTTATTGCGAGTTTCTTTATGATTACGGCCATAGGCAGGAAAAAAGCAATCAATCCTACGGCACAGAGTTTTTGGATAAAAAAATGCTTGAAAATAAGGTTTATCCCACAATGATTTTTAAGCCGCCGTATTATTCTTTCGGCATAAATCCGTGCTGTTGGTCAAAGGTGTTTAAAAAATCGCTTCTTGAAAAATGCCTTTATCCCGTGCCGCAGTCGGTTAAAATCGGCGAGGATGCGGCGTTTACATATCCTGCCTTGATTGAGGCACAAAGCGTTTCATATGTCGGCGATTATCTTTATCATTATCGCATCAACCCCGATTCAATGACAAAAAAGTATGATGCGAATATGGAAAACTATATCAAAATTCCCTTTGATATTCTCTCAAAATTAAACGATAATTGCCCTTATGACCTTTCAAATCAGCTCAGCTTTTATTTGCTGTTTTTGATTAACGGCATTATCAGAAACGAGGCAAGCCCCTCTTGCAAAAAAACGAGATCGGATATTATCAAAACTCTCAAAAAATTCACTTGCGACAGCGATGTGACAAATGCGGCAAAGAGCGTTGACATCTCGGTTTTACCGCTTCATACAAGGCTTGTCGCAAAGCTTTTGGCAATGAAAAATGCCGATTTGCTCTATCTGTATACAAAACTTCTCAGGAGATATATTTAATTGAAAAACGAACTTATCAGCGTTATAGTCCCGGTTTATAATGTTGAAAAATATCTTAACAAATGCATTCAAAGCATTGTCAGCCAGACATACAAAAATCTTGAAATTATCCTTGTTGATGACGGCTCACCCGATAATTGCCCCAAAATGTGCGATGATTGGGCGGCGGCAGACGGCAGGATTAAGGTTATCCACAAGCAAAACGGCGGACTTTCATCAGCAAGAAATGCCGCTCTCGATATTGCTGTCGGCGATTATCTGTTTTTTATCGACAGTGACGATTATGCCGAACCCGATATGGTCGAATTTTTGCATTCTCTCATTATTTCAGGCGAATATGATGTTGCTCGGTGCGGTGCATTTATTGATGATTTGATTAACAATAACTCTTTGCAAATCGGCGACGGTAAAAGATCTGTTCCGTCATTCGACGATTCAATAAACAATTTGATGAACGGCGGCAATTTGAGCGGTGTTGTTTGGAATAAGATGTATAAAACAAATGCGGTCAAAGGGATTCGTTTTGACCCTGCGGACGGATGCAGTGAGGATATTATGTATAACTTCCGCGTTCTGACGCAAACCGACCGCGTAATATGCTGTGACGAGCCGAAATATCACTATGTTTTGAGAAATGACTCAATAACAAACAGCCATTTTACCGAGGGAGCCTTTTGCATTCTTCGCGCAAAAAGGATAATTACCGATTCACAGCGTGACAATCTCATTACATTTCCTTATTGCGTAAAGGGATATATTCAATCGTCATTTATAGTTTTGAGCGGTATTATTTCTAATCAACAATTTTTGGACAGGTTTGATTCAATTCGCGTCGACATTTTACGCCATAAGCGCGAAATTTTCTTTTCGGGCAAATATTCGCGCCTCGACAAAATCAAAACGCTTTTGCTTTGGCTTGCACCGAAGCTTTATTGCAGGTGTATCATAAAAAGGAAAAAATGATGTTTAATAAAATTATTTATCCGAAGCGGCGCTGTCATTCAAAGCCGATGTTTGATTCCTATGACGAGTTTATTAACAACTGTATGAATAATAATTAAAGGTGATTTTTTGAATAAGCATGCATATTTGATTATTGCACACAATCAGTTTGACCTCCTAAAAAAAATATTGACTATGCTCGATGACGAGCGAAACGATTTTTATATTCATATCGACAAAAAGGTGAAAGACTTTGATTCGTCGGCGTTTGACGGCGTTTTAAAGCATTCAAATCTTACTTTTTGCGACAGAGTGAATATTACATGGGGCGATTTTTCGCAAATTCAAAGCGAGATGACGCTGTTTAAAGCCGCCGCCTCGGCAAACGAGAATTATTCGTATTATCATTTGATTTCCGGCGTCGATTTGCCGATTAAATCAAAAGATGAAATTTATTCGTTTTTTGAAAAAAATTATCCTGCCGAGTTCGTTCATTTTTCGCTTGATGAGCCGACTTACGAATTTGACGGCAGAATTAAGTATTACCATTTTTTCAGAAAAAAGAGAAACTTGGTTAATAAAGCGCTTGCTCAATGCGCGCTCGGCTGTCAAAAGCTGTGCCGCGTTGACAGACTCAAAAATCAAAATATAACCGTTGCAAAGGGCACCAACTGGGTTTCCGTTACCGCTGCGTTTGTAAAATATCTTGTTGAAAATGAGGAGTATATTACAAAAACATTTTCGCATTCATATTGCGGCGACGAGGTTTTCCTCCAAACAATGCTTTTTAATTCGCCTTTTGCAAAAAATCTGTATATGCCGCATTGCGGCAATAATCAGCTTGCCTGCGCTCGCCTGATTGATTGGAACAGGGGAAATCCCTATGTTTTCACATCGTCTGATTTTGACGAAATAATTTCGTCCGACGCAATGTTTGCGCGCAAGTTCGATTTGAATACCGACAGTGATATTGTTGACAAAATATTTAATTATGTAATGGAGAAAAATAATGACACCCCAGCCGCTTATATCAGTAATAGTTCCGATATATAATGTTGAAAAATATCTTGACAATTGCGTTAAAAGCATTGTTAATCAAACATATAAAAATCTCGAAATCATCCTTGTTGATGACGGCTCGCCCGATAATTGCCCCGCAATTTGCGACAATTGGGCAAAAATCGACAGCCGCATTAATGTCATTCACCAAAAAAATTCAGGTGTTTCCGCCGCACGAAATATCGGCATAAAATCCTCGTCGGGCGATTTTATCACATTTGTTGACGGCGATGATTTTATCGACTCCGATATGTACGAAACGCTTGTGTCGGCATATCTCAAAAACGGCGCCGATATTGTCGGCTGTTCGTTCAAAACGATTGACGAAAACAACGATGATGCCGTTTATGAAAAGTCTTGCTCCGACGATATTGTCGGCGTTTCGCCGAGCAAAAAAATAATTGCCGCCTTCTTTTCCGAAAATGACGGCAACCTTGTTTCGTTTTGCAATAAAATCATCAAAAAAAGCGCTTTCGACGGCATTGAGTTTCCCGTCGGCAGAATTTTTGAGGATTGGACGCTCGCTCCGATTGTGTATGACAAGTGCAATACAGTTGAGTTTATTAATTGTATAAAATATAATTATATTATTCGTAAGGGCAGCGCAATGCGCACATATACTCTTTCTCGCTATTATGATTGCGTGTGCGCCGATTATGACCATTTCGATTATTTTTCAGCCAAAACCGACGCTTATAATAAAAATATCGAGGCGTTCATTTGGTCTGATTTTGCCAAGTGCGTCAAATCTTATAAATCAACAGCGCAGAATAAAAAAATGCTCAAATCTGCATACAAAAAGGCAAAAGCCGTCTGCAAATCAAACGGCGGCACAATTTTTTCAAACCGCGCTTATTTAAGAGGCTCGGGGCTTTATCATCTGCGCGCCGCAGTGCCGCTTATATATAAAATTGTCAGAGGTGAAAAATGAACAGCACACCGCTTGTTTCCGTAATCGTTCCGATTTATAATACCGAAAAATATCTTGACAGATGCATTAAAAGCATCGTCAATCAAACATATAAAAATCTCGAAATTATCCTCGTTGATGACGGCTCATCCGACAATTGCCCCTCAATTTGCGACAATTGGGCAAACATCGACAGCCGCATTAAGCTTGTTCACCAAAAAAATTCAGGCGTTTCCGCCGCGCGCAATGCCGCTCTCGACCTTGCAAGCGGCGAATATATCGGTTTTGTAGATTCCGACGATTTTATTGAGCCTGATATGTATAGCCTCCTTGTTCAAAAGTCGGTTGATACTGATGCCGGCTGTGTATCTTGCGGCTTCGTTTTCGATTATATCGACGGCAGAGATTCCGTTTTAATTAAATCCGAGGATTTTGTTTTAAACGGTGAAGATATTTTAAAAAACTATATCGCCGACAAACTTATTCGTCCCGAAACGGCAAATAAAATATATAAAAAATCCCTCTTTGATAATGTAAGATTTAATCCCGATATTCACTATGCAGAGGATTTATTGATTAATTATGAATTGCTCAAAAACGCTAAAACAGCCGTCGGCATTTCAGATTGCCTTTATCATTATGTTCAGGAAAGCGGCAATTCCTCAACAACCGCGCTGATTACACCTTACCGTGCGCAAAGCTACCGTGTTTTAAAGCAGATTGTCGATGAACAAAGCGGCACACCGCTTTTTGAAATTGCCGTTTGCCGCTATATCAAGGGTATTTTCGCTTTGCTTACAAGGCTTTGCAAGTGCAAAGATAAGGCACTTTTTGATAAATATTTTCTGATTTACAGGTCGGAAATCAAAAGATACAAGCACCTTATCAAGGGTGCCGATTATTCAAAAAAACATAAGCTCGCGGCGTTTTTGCTCGTTCATTTCCCGCATTTGTTTGCTTTTGTTACAGAAAGGATATTGTGATGTCGAATAATCCTTTAATAACCGTGATTGTTCCGGTCTATAATGTCGAAAAATATCTCTCCCGCTGTGTTGACAGCATTATAAACCAAACATACAAAAATCTTGAAATAATACTCGTTGATGACGGCTCAACCGATTCTTCTCCTGCAATTTGCGACAATTATGCAAAAAAAGACAGCCGCATTAATGTTGTCCATAAGCAAAACAATGGTGCGTCATCTGCGCGCAATGCGGCACTTGATATTGCGAGGGGCGATTATATCGGCTTTGTTGACAGCGACGATTATATCAATCACGATATGTACGCCTCTTTGCTCGACTCAATTGTTGATTCAGGCTCTGATATGGCAATTTGCGAGTCGGAATATGTTGTAAACGGCGTTTCGGATTTTACCGCATGCAATGTCGGTCTTGATTGCGATGAAATTTCCGCAAGAGATTTTATGAGAGAGATAATAAATGTCAGTCCCACAATGTCGGTTTTGTGGAATAAATTATACAAAAAATCCGTTTGGTCAGATATTCGTTTTCCGGATTACAAGGTGTATGAGGACGAGGCAATTTGGCTTTTAGTTTATAAAAAAATCGCAAAAATATCTGTTATCCACAAATGTCTTTATACTCACTTTAAAACAGACGGAAGTATTATGAACAACAGCTTCGGTCAAAAAAATCTTGTCCTTTTTGATGTCTGCGATGAAAGACTTGAATATTTCAAATCAAAAAAAGACTCCGAGTTTGAACAACTTACAAAATACAGTATGTTCAAATTGATTAAGTTCAACTATATTCATCTCCCCAAAAGCAATAAAACTATGCGCACTGCTTTGCTAAATATTTTAAGGGATTACAGAAAAAAATATCTTTCAATTTCGTTCTTAAAATCAATTCAAAGCAAAAAAGCGGCGTTCAATATCTGTATGTTCGCTTGTTTTCCGAATATTTATTCAAATATTTTTCTGCACAAATATAAGATGTAAGGTTAAATTAATATGAAAATTAAAGTAATCACCATCACCGGCGAATCAAATTACGGCAACAGTCTGCAAAATTACGCCGTCATTCAAACTTTGAACAGCCTTGGCTGTGAGGCGCAAACCGTCAAAACGGAATATGAGCCGAATTTCACAAAGCTGTGTAAAAAAAATCTCAAAATTAATACAAAGGTCGCCTTGAAAATCAAAAACTATCATTGGTTCAAGCGCCAAATGCGGTTTAAAAAATTCAGCAACCGTTACCTCTGCAAAACCGAAAAAGTCTATTCCGAAACCGCTCCGAAAGCTGTTGACGATTGCGATGCAATTATTTTCGGCTCGGACCAAATTTGGAATTTCACTTTGGGCGAGCGTATGAAAAACGGCATTTCGTTTTATACCGGCGGTTTTGATTTCAACGGCTTAAAAATCGCTTATTCCGCAAGTGTCGGCGCCGATTATATCCCCGACGATTGCCGCGATATTATGTCAAAAAATCTTTCGTCATTCGCCGCAATTTCCGTCAGGGAACAGCAGGCAAGGGACATTGTGGGCAGTGTTACCGATGTTCCCGTCGATGTCACCGTTGACCCCACTCTTATGCTTGATAAGTCGCAGTGGCTCAAAATTGCTAAAAAGCCCAAATATGTCCATAACGGCGAGCATTTTGTTTTTACATATTTTTTGGGCAATCAATCCGACAGCGTAAAGGACTATATTTCGGCAGTTGGAAAAAAATATAATTTGCGTGTTATTTCGCTTCAGTCCGAATGGACAGAGCAAAGCGATATTTTCAATGTCGATATTTATTCAACCTCACCCGATGAGTTTTTGTGGCTTGTTGCAAATTGTGATATTGTCTTTACCGATTCGTTTCACGGCAGCGTTTTTTCGATTATTAATGAAAAGCCGTTTCGCTTTTTCGACCGCAATACCGATTTCGTCGGCAATATGTCATCACGCCTCGATACGCTTTTTGATAAATTCCAAATCGGCTCGTGGTGCCGAGGTAATACTGCTGAAAATATCGATGATGTTTTTTACAAAGATTATTCAAATGTTCCTCAAACACTTTCAAACGAGCGTGCGCATGCCTTGTCATTCTTGAAAAATGCACTCGGCATATAGTGACATTTGAACTTAAAAATTGTTAAAAAATAAATACAAAAAACAAAGGTATATACTGTGAAAATCGGTATATCCCTTTGCGTGTTTTTGTGCATTTCGAGAGGAGAAAATATGTCAGTTACATCATTGGCGTTTTTTGGATTTTTGGCGGCAACGCTGATTATCTATTATATCGTTCCCAAATCGTGGCAGTGGTGCGTTTTGCTTGGTGGATCGCTCTTTTTCTTTGCATATACGAGCAAATGGCTCACACTGTATATGCTCGCCGTCACCGCAGTCGTTTATATTGCGGCTGTGGTTATACAAAATTTCGGCGACGGCTTTTCAAAGCAAAAATCATCGCTCTCAAAATCGGAGCGAAAAGCTCTTAAAAAATCAATAAAGCGCAAGCAAAAGGCAATATTGACTGTTGCCGTTGTTGTTTGCGTTGCTTTGCTCGCAGGGCTTAAATATTTTAATATGCTCGGCGGTATTGTCAATTCAGTTTCGGGCTTGGTTTGCTCAAAATCATTGGTGCCCATTATCAATATCGCACTTCCGCTCGGCATTTCGTATTATACGCTGATGGCTGTAAGCTATGTTGTTGATGTCAGCCGCAAGGCAGTAAAGGCGGAGAAAAATCCTCTGCGCGTTTTGCTTTTTATCTGCTATTTTCCTCATATTGTCGAAGGTCCGTTTGATACATATTCAAACCTTGCACCGCAGTTTAAAGAACATCACAAATTCAATTATGACGCTTTTATGGATGCACTGTCATTGCTCCTTTTCGGTCTTGTAAAAAAGATGATTTTGGCTGATCGTCTTGCTTATATCTCAAACGAGGTGTTCGATAATTATTCGTCATATTCCGGCTTTTCGATTCTTTTCGGTTTCGTTGCATACACATTTTGCCTTTATGCCGATTTTTCAGGATTTATTGATATTGTCAGCGGCGTGTCACGGCTTTTTGGTATTAAAATTGCCGAAAATTTCAGGCGACCGTTCTTTTCTCACACAGTTCAGGAATTTTGGCGCAGATGGCATATCACCCTCGGCGAATGGCTTAAAAACTATGTTTTCTATCCGATTTCGCTTTCAAAGTTTCAGAAAAAGTTCACCGCAGGAGCAAATAAAAATATTAAAAGCAAGCATTTCGCAACTGCGATAACAACATTCTTTCCGCTTCTTGCCGTATGGCTTGTTATGGGCATTTGGCACGGCGCAAGCGCAAAATATGTTGTTTACGGCTTGTATTATTTCGTAATAATCTTCCTCGGTCAACTGTTTGAGCCTCTGTTCGCCAAATTGTGTTCCGCTGTCAAAATCAACAGAGAGTCAAAGCCGTTTGCCGTTTTCCAAATTATCAGAACAGACATAATCGTTTTGCTCGGTCTTGCACTTTTCAGGGCAGACACCGTTTCACAGCTTGGCTCCATGCTCAAATCAATGCTTCATATCGGTCTTGGCGGATTTTCACAAATCAACACGGCTTGCACTCAGCTCCATTTTCTTGATTATGCCTTGATTGTTTTGCTTATCGCTGCATTTTTTGTTAAGGAAATTCTTGAAGAAAAAGGCAAAAATGTCAATGCCTTTGTCACATCAAACAAAAAGCTTCGTTGGTGCTGGATAACAATTGCAATAATTGCCGTGGTGCTTTTGGGTATATACGGAACAGGCTATACCCAACCTGCCTCGGTTTATGCCGAATTTTAAGGGGGATTATCGTGAAAAACAAGATTCATTTCAAAAGATTTTTGCGAATTATATCGTGCGTTTTAATTGTAGTTTTGGTTGTTTCGGGCGCAGGCTTATTTTGCAATCATCCCAATCTGCTTATTGAGGGCACAATAAATTCGTTTTATAATGAGGAGAACGATTCTCTTGATTATGTATTAATCGGTGCAAGCGCCGCTCTTAATGATGCTTCACCGACTGTTATTTGGCAAAAGAGTAAACTTGCAGGAAATAATTTTTCCGTCAACGGTTGCCATTCCGAAATATATGTTTCTATGCTTAAAGAATCACTGTCAAAGCAGAAAAACGCTCTATTAGTCATAGATGTTGACCCGTTTTATTATGACATAAGTCAAGGCGACAAATACGGCGCAACCTCAAGTTGGATTGATTTGATGCCGAAAAACAAGAATTGGCTCGAAACGATTAAAAAATGCGACAGTAAAAATACAATTGAGCATTTTTTCCCGATTTTAAAATATCATTGCTATTCGACAAAGGCATATACCTTTTTATCCCAAACAAAAAAATCGTTGACAAATAAGCAACCCGATTCTTTAAAAGGGTGGAACATGCTTAATGATTTTCAAATAGAGCAAAGCCAAATCAATTCTCTTAAACTGTTTGATTCAAACGCTCTTTCACCCACTGCTCTTGAAAAGGAACTTGAAACAAACCTTTATGAAACATTGGATTATTGCAAAGATAATAATTTGAATGTTGTCTTTGTCGACTATCCAAAATCATATTTCAACGATGAAAAAAAGCAGATAATTTCAAAGACAGAGAGCAAGCTGATTACTTGCGAAAATGTTATTCGTCAATATGGCTATGATGTCTTAAACTACAATAAACTCGACAATCCTGCCGCGCTGACGAAGAGCGATTTTGCAGATTGCTACCATCTTAACAAGAAGGGCGCCGTCAAGTTTTCAACATTTTTGGCAGATTATCTTGCCGAAAACTATACTTTCAAATCTCACACCGCGCAGTTTACGGACAGCTGGGATAAGACCGCGCGCGAGGTTTGCAAGGCTTACAATTTATAATATTTGTATTTAATATAATCGGTTTGTGATTTTTTTGTTGTAATCAAAGTTTTCTTTTGTTATAATACACTTGAATTTTAAGAGAGGGCGGGGAAACCCGATTTTTAAACTATGGGTGGATTTTTCGGTGCAGCCTCTAAAGAGGATTGCGTATTCGACTTATTTTTCGGCGTTGACTATCATTCGCATTTAGGCACTCGCCGCGCAGGCTTGTGCGTTTATGACGAAAAAAACGGTTTTGACAAGGCAATTCATAATATTGAAAATGCTCCGTTCAGAACAAAGTTTAATAAGGATTTCAACACAATGCACGGCACGCTCGGCATCGGCTGTATCAGCGACTATGAGGCACAGCCGATTTTGGTGCGTTCTCATCACGGTACATTTGCGGTTACAACGGTCGGTAAAATCAATAATAGTGACGAGCTTGTTGAAAAAATCATCAAAAACAATGCGCATTTCTTTGAAATGCAGGGCGGCGATATTAACCAAACAGAACTTGTTGCCGCTATTATCGACCAAAAAGATAATTTTATCGACGGCATCCGCTATGCACAGGAGGTCATCGACGGCTCAATCAGCATCCTTGCGCTAACGCCTATGGGTATTTACGCTGCGCGTGATAAACTCGGCAGAACTCCTATTGTCATCGGACAAAAGAGTGATGGCTATTGTGCGTCGTTTGAAAGTTTTGCTTATGTCAATCTCGGATATACCGATTATAAGGAACTCGGTCCCGGTGAAATCGTTGTTATCACACCCGACGAGGTAAAAACGCTTGTTCAGCCGGGCGACAAAATGCAAATTTGCACATTCCTTTGGATTTACTACGGCTATCCGTCAGCCTCATACGAGGGCATCAGCGTTGAAAAAATGCGCTACAATTGCGGCAAGGCGCTCGCAAAGCGCGATAATGTCAAGCCCGACATCGTTGCCGGCGTTCCCGACAGCGGCGTTGCCCACGCAATCGGCTATTCAAACGAGGCTGGAATACCTTATTCAAGACCGTTTATCAAATATACGCCCACTTGGCCGCGCTCGTTTATGCCCACAACGCAAACAAAGCGCAATCTTATCGCAAAAATGAAACTCATCCCAATTCACGATTTAATCGACGGCAAGAGCCTTCTTCTTATCGACGATTCAATCGTTCGCGGCACTCAGCTTCGCGAAACTACCGAATATCTTTTTGCAAGCGGCGCAAAAGAGGTGCATATTCGTCCTGCTTGTCCTCCGCTTGTTTACGGATGTAAATATCTCAATTTCTCGCGCTCAACCTCAGAAATGGAGCTTATCACAAGGCGTGTTATCAAAAAGCTTGAGGGCTGTGAACCTACGGAGGAGATTCTTCAGGAATATACCGACCCCGACAGTGAAAAATATCAAAATATGGTCGATGAAATTTGCAAGGAACTTCACTTCACCTCTCTTCGCTATCATCGTCTTGACGATATGATTGATTCTGTCGGCATCGACCCCGACAAACTTTGCACTTATTGCTGGAACGGTAAGGAATAATTTAAAAAGTCGTCTGCTTATGATGCGTCGCAATAAATCGTGCGGCTTGCTCATATGCGGCGACTTTTTTCTGTTGTATTCTCGTATTTTTGATGTTATAATGTATATAATTAATTTTTGTTCATAAAGGTGCTTGTATGAATATAGGTATAGTTACTATTTTCGGCGAGTGGAATTACGGCAACCGCCTGCAAAATTATGCTTTGCAAACTGTTATCGAGTTTTTGGGCAACACCTGCTCAACAATAGTTGTTGACCAAAACGGTGAGAGCGACACTCACCGCAGGCTTGCAATGGCTGTCTGCCACGCTGTCAAAAAGAACAGCTACCTCCGCAGGAAAAGATGCTACAATTTTTACAAATTTAACGAAAAATATATCAACCAAAATCATTACACCGCCTCATCTTTGCCGCTTGTCGCAAACGATACATTTGATTATGTTGTCTGCGGCTCCGACCAAGTGTGGAATTTAAAGCTCGGCGATATAAAATCGAATCCCGATTTGTATTTTCTTTCGTTTATTGAGCGAAAAAGGCGTGTTTCCTATGCCGCAAGCATCGGAACGGACTTTGTGCCGCCTGAGCATCGCGATTATTTTGTCAGCAAAATAAAAGGTATTCCGTCAATATCCGTGCGTGAAAATTCAGCTCACGATATAATTAAGGAGCTTACCTCACGCGATGTCGATGTTGTAATCGACCCAACGCTTCTTTTAAGCCAAAAGCAGTGGTCCGACTTGGCGCAAAAGCCAAAGAATTTTACCGATAAAAAATATTTGGCAACATATTTCCTCGGTGATACCGACGGTAAAACAAACGATTATATCCGCAAAATCGCCGAAAAGCACAACTTGCAAATTGTGCCGCTTTTGCCCGATTATACCGACCTCGGCGGCGATATTTCAACATATACATATTCTCCGAGTGAGTTTTTGTATGTTCTTCAAAATGCCGAGTTCGTCGCAACGGATTCCTTCCACGGCAGTGTCTTTTCAATAATTTTTGAAAAGCCGTTTCGCTGGTTTGCACGCAAAAGCAAAACGGTGAAATCCGAGGAAAAAATGAGCGACAGAACAAACACTCTCTTTTCAACGCTCGGCATTGATTCGTGGTGTGTTGCCGACTTTAACGAAAGCGTTGACGGTGTAATGACTGCGGATTATTCGCAAACCCCGGCTCTGCTTTCAAAGGAGCGTGCAAAGGCAATCCGCTTTTTGAATAACGCATTGTCACAGGATAAATAATAACGAAAGGCTTACTTAATTTATGAATATAGTAGCAATTTTAGCCAACGGCGTTGGCGCGCGCTTTGGCAGTAATATACCAAAACAGTTTCATAAAATAAACGGCAAAATGATTATTGAATATGTTGTCGAGGCTATCTCGACCGCAAAAAGCGTTGACAAAATCGTTGTCGTAACAAATGTTGAGGCAAACAAGGGCTTTTTGTCAGGACTTTTGCAAAACGAAAAGGTTGTATTGACAGACGGCGGCTCAACGCGTAATCTTTCACTCAAAAATGCGCTCGAATTTGTCAATTCAACATTTGATTGCCAAAAACTCATTGTTTGCGATGCCGTTCGTCCGATGATTACGGGCGAGATTATCGACAAATATTTTACCCTGCTTGATAACAGCACCGCTGTTGTCACCGCTCAAAAAATCACCGACTCGCTCGGTTGCTATGATATTAAGCAGGTTTATCGAGACAGATACTATCTTATGCAGTCGCCCGAGGGTTTCGATTTCAAAACACTTTATGCAAGTTTTGACGAAAACAGCAAGCTCACCGAGGTTACTCAACAACTTCCGGAAAACAGCAAAATAGAGCTTTATTTTGATTTTAACAATAATTTCAAACTTACATATCCTGCCGACTTGAAATACCTTGAGGCACTTATCAACGCAAGAGATAATAAGGTTGACCAAAGCGCAATTTTCGACGGCGTAACACGCCTTAACCGCTATCTTTTTGAAAACTATCCGTCACAAACAAAGCAGTGGCGCAGGGTGCTTGAGCGCGAAATTCCGAATGTGTTGAAAAAGTGGCAAATCACCGATTATCATATCATCAAAACCTCACATTTCGGCATCATTTTCCTTGCAAAAAGCGTGAAATACGGCGATTGCGTTTTAAAAATCATTCCGCCGTTTATCAACCGCTATCTGCCGGAGAAAAATTGTTATCGCAGTCTGCCGTCATCCCTAATGTGCGAAATGTACGATTACGACGACAATTGCTCCGCATTATTACTTAAACAGCTTTCGTCTGATATTGACGAAAAGGATATTGAGTCCTCAAATGTTTTTTGCTTTTTCAAAAACGCATTTGCCGCATATTCAAAATTCGACAATTCGTCGCTCACATTCCATGATTATTCGTCAGAGCTTAAGGCAAAACTCAATGAAACGGATTTTGAATACCGCAAAGGTGAAATTATGGCATATGTTCAAAAGGCGGTCGATTTATTTGAAAAACAATTTTCACAGGATGATTTTGTCCTGATTCACGGCGACTTGCACAGATATAATATTATGAAGGATGACAGCTTTATTTTCGCAATTGACCCTATCGGCTATGTTGCTCCGCCGGAAATTGATATTGCGCGTTTCATCGGCACTGAGCTTACCGACAGAGCAGGGGATAAGGCTCAAATCCTTGATGATTTCCTTGATTATTTTGCTCCGCTCTCGACAAAAGAAAGGCTTTTTGCCGCACTGTTTGTTGATATTGTTTTCAGAATGCACAACAGTATTTTTGAAAACGATTCGTTCGAGCTTACAGACAAATGGCTTAATATTTTGGATAATCTTTTCAGCGAGTAGTTTTATGAGTGATTTAATCAGCATAGTTGTACCTGTTTACAACTGCGAAAAATATTTGAATAAATGTGTTCAAAGCCTTCTTACCCAAACATATCAAAATATCGAGGTCATACTCGTTGATGACGGCTCAACCGATTCATCGCCCGAAATGTGCGACTCCTATGCCGCAAGCGACGGTAGGGTTAAGGTCATGCATATCCGCAATGACGGCGTTGCCGTTGCAAGAAAAAAAGGATACTCGGCGGCAAACGGCGACTATATCGCTTTTTTGGACGGCGATGATTGGGCAGAGTCCGATATGTACGAACATCTTTTGTCACTTCTTAAATCCGGTGATTATCAAATTTCCGCCTGCGACTATCAGCTTGCTTACGATGATGCACCCGGCAGCCGTGATGATTCTGATGAAAAACTGACAACGCTTGACACCGACGGTATGATAAAAAATATTTATTCCTTACAGCTTTGGCCGCTTTGGAACAAATTGTTCTCAAAACACCTTTTCAACAATCTTACCCTTGATAACACGGGGCTGATTGTCAGTGAGGACCTTGTGCTTAATTGTGAACTTATGCTCGGCGCAGAAAATATGATTGTGTCAAGTCTTAAAAAGCATTATTACTATCGCCACAAAGGCTCCGTTATGGCGTCATCGCTCACACCTGAATTTATAAACGATTCCTTTGCCGCTTACAAAATGCTATGCGAGCGTATGCCGAGCGGCACTGCGGCACAAACCTATTTTTATGCTCACCGCGTAAAAAACGATTTTGCGCTGATTTATAAAATAATTCGCGAAAATGCCTGCAACGAGTGTTTTGATATGCTTAGGGACGATATTCTCTTGCTAAAAAAATATGCTTTTTCCGAGCAAAACGCTTTTCAATTTAAGACAAAAAATAAAATCGCTTATTATATTCTGCGATTTTTTCCGCATCTTTACAGATTACTTGTCAAATTAAAATAATTTCCAAAAACAAAAATCCTTGCAAAAGCAATTGCTTGCCTGCAAGGATTTTTGTTGTTTTATTCGTTTTGCTTTATTTTACAACAAAAACAACTTTGTCTTCTGTCCAAACATTGTTTTCAAATTCAAGTTCAATATCTTTTGCGCTTTTCGGTACTTCAAAATAAACCGTGCCCGAAATCGAACGACCCGATGATATAACATCGATAAACGGATTAGTGTAATTTTCAATTCCCATAAATTCGTCGCATTTTTTATCGTCGGCGTAGCATTCAATAGAATCAATGTATTGGTCTGTACTTGAAACATTTTCGATCTTAAAGTCGGCACTTACTACTTTGTTACCTTTTGCCGGCGCTTCATAATCGCTGTATTTTGTAAAGTTGGTATTGCAACTTGAAAATGTGATTTTTAGTTCATCATCAATTGTGACAGCTTTTCCTGCTTCGATTTTTGTTACAGCCGGTTGAGTAGTAGTTTGACTTTGTGCTGCATCGCTGCTTGCGTCTTCTACTTTATTATCCGACGAACCGCCGCTCGATGCGATGATGATAACAACAATAACCGCTGCGATAACGCCGAAGATAATCAGGCGTTTTTTCTTTTTCTTCTTTTTTTGTTCCGCCATTGCGTTGTCAACTGCCATCTGCACCTGCATATCGTTGTTTGCGCTTTGTGCGTAGTTTTGATTGTTTCCATTGTTTTGATTGTTAAATTCGTCTGCCATAAAAACAAACCTCCTTTTCATAGTGATTAAATTATACACTACAAAAATAAGCAAATGGTGTGCTGACAGCACACCATTTGCTTTGATATTAAGGTATAATATTCTCTGTATTTATAAGTAATGCTCCTGCGAAAAATGCCGCAATTGCAAGCAAAATACTCACTGTTATTCGCTTTGATTTTGTTGCGTTTTTTGTGAATGGCATTTTGTCAATCCAGTTATTGGCGTTAAAAGCAATTAATATCGGTGCTAACAGCGTAAGCGGCATTATAAGGCTGTCAACAATGGTGTATAAAACGGATTTTTGTTCTTCAATGCATTGCGAAATGTTGCTTATTATCAACGCAAACAATGTTGTATAATAAATTGCTGCAGGCAGTTGAAAATACCATTTGCCGCTTTTAAACCCGGGCATTTTTCTTAAAAACGCTTTGAATTTGTTCGATTTTATTTTGTTAATCGCGTTGTATAGTTCTTCAATATCGGGGTATCTGTTAATTGCATCTATTTCTGTGCATCGTTTTACAATCGGCTCAAAATATCCGCCGCACATTTTTTCATTCGGCAAAAATCCGGTTTTCATATAATTTATAACAACGCCGAGAGAATATATATCACTCCTGCCGCTTGTTTGCTCAAAGCCGAATTGTTCCGGCGCGGCATATCCTTGCGTGCCTAAAATCTGTGTATCCCTGTTTTGAAGTATCTTTTTAAAACGGCTTATTCCGTAATCAATTATAACTGCCGTCTTGCTGTCGGTTATAATTATGTTGTTTGGGTTAATATCTCGGTGGATGATGCCTCTTTCGTGCAGTGCTCTTAATCCGTCGCAAAGCTGTGACGCAATATCAATCACTTCGTTGTCGCTCATACCGCCGTTTCTTGTAACATACGATTTCAGCGTTTCACCCTGAATGTATAATGACACTGCGTACAAATCATTTTCGATGCTTGCAAAATCAACAATTTTTGCAAGGTGCGCGTTTGATATTGATTTTATTTCCTTGTAAAGCTGAATTTCCTGCGGATACATTTTTTTGAGCGTGTATATCCGTTCCCCCTGTATTGCCAGCTTAGTTGTTTCGTTTAAATCTTTAATTATCTCATACATTTTTTATTCTCCGCTTGCAATCAAATTGCTTTTATTATATCATAAATTTATGGCTTTGTGTTATTTTTTTGGCACGAGGTACGAAAAGAGGTACTATATGGAAAAATCAACAGATGAATTGATGAAAATTTTAAACTCAAAAAAGTCTTATAACGAGTTTTTCGAGGAAGAGGTTGGGGAACTATGCTTTTCTTCTGTTGCCGATTATCTTGAAGTTTTGTTAAATGAAAAGCATCTCAAAAAAAGCGATGTCATACGAAAAAGCAATCTCGATAAAAACTATGCCTACCAAATTTTTAACGGTAACAAACTCAACCCATCTCGCAATAAAATGCTTATGCTCGCTTTCGGTATGGAACTGAGTCTCAATGAAACACGCAAGCTTTTAAAGGTTTGTTGCCTGCCCGATTTGTATGTTCGCAGTCCGCGCGACAGCATAATTATTTTTGGGCTGAACAAGAAAATGTCACTCATAGATGTCAACGAATCGCTCAGCGATTTTTCTTTTGAAATATTAGAATAAAAACTTTATTCTCTTACAACATTCGGGTTTTTGCAAATTTAGACAAAAACCCGATTTTTTATTGCAAAATCAATTGAAAAATGTCTTGTGTTTTGATAAAATATTTCTATACAGCCGTGCGGCAAAAGCACGCAACAGGCAACCATAAGAGAGGACTAAAAAATGTATAAAATCGGATTTGATAATGACAAATATCTTTCAATGCAATCCGGCAGGATTAAGGAACGAATCGACGAGTTCGGAGGCAAGCTTTATCTTGAATTCGGCGGCAAGCTTTTTGACGATTATCATGCGTCAAGGGTTTTGCCCGGATTTCACCCCGATAGCAAGCTTCAGATGCTTCTTCAGCTTAAAGATGAGGCGGAGGTTGTAATAGTTATTTCCGCTCAGGATATTGAAAAACGCAAGGTTAGAGGTGACCTTGGCATTACATACGATAACGAGGTTATCCGCCTTATTAAGGAATTTACGGGTGTTGGCTTAATGGTCGGCAGTGTTGTAATCACAAAATATGCCCCGGGCGCAAAGGTTGAGGCGTTTGAGGAGCGTCTGAAAAAAGCAGGCTATCCCGTATATCGTCACTATTTGATAGAGGGCTATCCGTCAAATATTGCAAATATCGTCAGCGATAACGGCTATGGCAAAAATGATTATATCAAAACAACACGCAAGCTTGTTGTCATCACCGCACCCGGTCCGGGCAGCGGAAAAATGGCAACCTGCCTTTCACAACTTTATCACGAGAATAAACGCGGAATCAAAGCCGGCTATGCAAAGTTTGAAACATTCCCGATTTGGAATTTGCCGCTTAAACACCCCGTCAATGTTGCCTATGAGGCGGCAACCGCAGATTTAAACGATGTCAATATGATTGATCCGTGGCATCTCGACGCATATAATATAACAACTGTCAATTATAACCGCGATGTTGAAATCTTTCCCGTGCTCAAAGCCACATTTGAAAAAATTTACGGCACCTGCCCCTATAAATCACCAACCGATATGGGCGTTAATATGGCAGGCAATTGCATCAGCGACGATGAGGCATGCTGTGAGGCGTCAAAGCAGGAGATTATCAGAAGATATTTTAACGCTCTATGCGCCGGCGCAAGGGGTGAAAACAATTCGCAGGAAATATTTAAGCTCGAACTTTTGATGAATCAGTCCGGCATCGACAGCGATTACAGAAAATGCACCGCCGTAGCCCGCAAACTCGAGAGCAAAACAGAGCAGCCTTGCGCTGCAATAGAACTTAACAACGGTGAAATTATCACCGGCAAAACGACCGATTTGCTCGGCTGTTCGTCTGCAATGCTTTTAAATGCTCTTAAAAAACTTGCCGGCATTAAGGACGATGTTCTCCTTATTTCGCCCGATGTTATCAAGCCTATTCAGGCGCTCAAGGTTAATCACCTTAAAAGCAAAAATCCGCGTCTTCATACCGACGAGGTGCTGATTGCACTTTCAATGTCGGCTATTAACGATAAAAATGCCGCACTTGCGCTTGACCAAATTCCAAAGCTTGAAAACACCGAAATGCATTCAACCGTTATGCTTTCGGAAGTTGATAAAAACATAATCGGCAAGCTCGGAATCAGGCTCAGCTGCGACCCGAAAAGAAGATAAAACACGATTAATTAACATTAAAGGGGACATAAGCAATGTTAAAAATCACTCCGAATACAAATCTTAAGGACGCCTGCCAAAATCCTATGGCAAAGGATATGCTCGAAAAGCTTATGCTTGCATTCAGACTGCCCGTGTCAACACTCGACAAGGCAATTATGAGCAAGCTAAAATTCAAGTCGCTTACCACATTCACCTGCGGTCTGCTTGACAAAAAAACAGTGCAGATGGTTTGTGATATGCTCAATCTCGAAAAGGGTGAAATCATTGCCGACAACGGCACCTTAACCGAAAAATGGTGGAAAGAGGCTGTTGTTTACCAAATTTATCCTCGCTCGTTTTATGACAGCAACGGCGACGGAATCGGCGATTTGCTCGGTATTTATGAAAAACTTGACTATTTGCAGGAACTTGGCGTAAATGCAATTTGGTGCTCGCCTTTTTACGATTCGCCGAATGACGATAACGGCTATGATATTCGCGATTATAAAAAAATTATGGCTGAATTCGGCACTATGGAGGATTTTGACCTTTTGCTTGACGAAATCCACGCAAGGGGTATGAAACTTATCGTTGATCTTGTTGTTAATCATACGAGCGACGAGCACGAGTGGTTTGAGCAGGCCAAAAAGTCAAAGGACAATCCTTATCACGATTACTATATTTGGCGTGATGCTACCGACGGCGGAAACACCCCTCCGAACAATTGGATTTCTCTGTTTGAAGGCCCTGCTTGGAATTATTATGAAAATCTCGACCAATGGGCTATGCACCTTTTCTCTAAAAAACAAATGGATTTGAATTGGGAAAATGAAAAGGTCAGACAAGAAGTTTACGACATGATGAATTGGTGGCTCGATAAGGGCATCGACGGTTTCAGAATGGATGTCATCAATTTCATCAGCAAAACTCCCGGATTGCCCGAGGCAAACTCGTTTCTCGGTATGCTCACCGGTTTCAAGGGCGCAGAGTATTATTTCTACGGTCCTAAATTGCATGACTATTTGCACGAAATGCGCGAAAAAACATTCGGCAATTATGATGTCTATACTGTCGGCGAGTGCGGCGGCGCTGGTATCGAGATGGATAAAATGCTCACCGCCGATTTCCGCGGCGAGCTTGATACAGTTTTCAATTTCGATTTTCTTATGAATCAGGGCCATACAAATTACGATTATTATAATTATGATTTATATAAGGTTATGCTCGAGTTTGAAAAATTCCAAACACGATACACAAATCACTGTTGGCCGACTGTTTTCTTTGAAAATCATGACAATCCGCGTATTGTTTCACGCGTTGATAAAACAGGCGCATACCGTGAGGATATTTCAAAGGTCTGTGCCTTGATTGAAATGACTCTGCGCGGCACGCCATATGTTTATCAGGGTCAGGAAATTTCAATGGGCAACTGCGATTTCACCTCGATTGACGAAATCAACGATGTTCAGGCTATCGGTTATTATAACAATTATCTCAAAAAGCATCACAACAAGGAAAAAGCGTTTTTCAGAGCAAAAACAGGCACACGCGACAATGCGCGAACTCCGTTTCAGTGGAGCGACAAGCCAAATGCAGGCTTCACAACCGGCACTCCGTGGATGAAAATTACATCCGATTACAGACGCTACAATGCCGATGACGAAATGAAACGCAACGACAGTGTTTTCAATTTCTACAAGGCGGCAATTGCATTGCGCAAGCAGTACAAGGGTCTTGTTTACGGCGAGTTTGAAAGGGAAGAGGGCAACAATCCTCCGCTTTATTGCTACTATCGTACATATGCCGGTGAAAAGTATTATATCGAGCTTAATCTCGGAACAAAACCTCAAAAGCGCAATACCGACACCGAAACAATGCAGCTTTTGCTTTCTACAAAGGACAGCCCGACTGATTTTCTTCGTCCGTTTGAAGGCAATATTTACAAAATATTCTGACCTTTTAATTGCGACATACTTTGTATGAATAATATCAAAATAAACGCATCCTGCAAAAAATCTCGCTAAATAAAAGTTAAGAAAAACTTCAAATTCTGCGACGGTGACGGCAGAAGATTTGTTACTAAATAAATTAAGCGGTTGCAATTATGCTTAAATAATTGCAACCGCTTAATTATTATATCTTATAATTTTTTTATCATTGCTATGTGTGGGCAAAACTCGTCAAAATATTCTCCGCCGACCTTTTTATATCCGCATTTCTCATAAAATCCGCTGACTCTTGTTTGCGCCGAAAGTGAAATTCTTTCGGCGTTTGTTTTTTTTAGCTCGTTTTCAATCGCAAAAATTATTTCCTTGCCGTAGCCGTATTTTCTGTAAGGTTTAAGCACGGCGACTCGCCCGATATGATATTCTTTGCCGTCTTCGCTGAAAAATCTTGCTACGCCGACCGCTTTGCCGTCATGATAAATCAAAATGTGCTTTGCGGTGTCATCAATTTCGTCAAATTCGTTTTTAAAGCCCTGCTCGTCAATAAAAACGGCAGTTCTTATATCCTTTGCCTCCTGCGGCAAATTGTCAAATATTTTATATTCCATCAGTTTGCGGCTTCTTCTTTTTCTTTCATTTTCTTGCACATCATTCTTGCAACCTTGTAGACATCGCCGCATCCGAGCGTGATAACAAGGTCACCGTTCTCAACATTGTTGCAAACATAGTCGCAAATTTCATCAAATGTGTCAAGCTGAACGGAACCCGGCACTTTGCTTGAAAGGTCTGTCGCTTTGATTCCGATTGTGTTCACCTCGCGCGAGCCCATAATTGCGCTGATAACGCACTTGTCGGCAATTTTCAAAACCTCTGCAAAATCGTCAAGCAAAAGCGATGTTCTTGTGTATGTGAACGGCTGATGCACTGCCCAAACTCTGTTGTAGCCCATCTTTTTTGCTGCCTCAAGAGTAACCTTAATTTCAGCCGGGTGGTGTGCGTAATCATCCGCAAATGTAACGCCGCAGTATTTTCCGAGAAGCTCAAAGCGCCTTGCCGCACCGCCGAAATCCTTAAGACCCCTTACAATGTCCTCAACGCCGGCGCCGCTCTCGTATGCGGCAACAAATGCACAAAGCGAGTTCAAAATGTTATGTTCACCGGGAACTGAAAGAACAACATGAGCAACAAACTCGCCGTTGTGATATGCGTCATATTCGCTGTGAAATCCGCCGGGCACGCTGATGTTTTTTGCCACCCATTCGTTACCGTCGTTTCTGCCTATTGAAATCAGCTTTTTGCCCTCAATTCCCTTGAGAGTGTCAACGGTGTTTTTATCGTCGCCGTTGTAAATTATCGTACGAGTAGTCTTTTCGGCAAATTCTCTGAAACTCTTTTTGATGTTGTCAAGGTTTTTGAAAAAGTCCAAATGGTCCTCGTCAATGTTCAAAATAACGGCAATGTCTGGGTTCATATGCAAAAAAGTGTTGTTAAACTCACAGCTTTCGCAAACAAAATTTTGCGAATGGCCGTATCTGCCGTATGCATTAATAAGCGGCAGCTTTCCGCCGATAACAGCCGACGGATCAAGCCCTGCCTCCATGAGAATTTGTGTTGTCATTGATGTTGTGGTCGTTTTGCCGTGTGTGCCGCAAATGCCTATGCAGTTTGAAAAAACGCGGCTCAATGCGCCGAGCGCCTCGGCTCTCTCAAAGCAGGGGAAGTTTGCCTTTGCATATTCAAGCTCTTCGTTGCCTGCCAAAATTGCGTTTGTGTATATTACAAGTTCGGTGTCAGGCGCAATGTTTTCCTTTACCTGACCCAAATATACCTTTGCGCCCTCTTTTTCAACGCGTCGAAATGTTTCTGTGTCATTGTTGTCCGAACCTGATACTCTGTATCCGAGCGACAGCAAAATTTCGGCAATTGGGCACATTCCTGCGCCGCCGATGCCGATAAAATGTATTTTTTTCGAGTTTTTCAAAAGTTCATCTATATTTTCCAAGAGTGTGTCCTCCAAATTATTTCATTCCAAATTATTATACTACTTTTCGACCAAAAAATAAACACCCTTTTTGACTTTGATTCATAAAATATAAAAGGTGATTGCTAATGATTAAATTTTATGCTCCGGATTTGTCCGATAAGCGTATTTCCCATGCCGCCGACAGCCTTGAAAAACACGGCTATCGCAGGGTGTTTGACGAAAAAAACGCCGATTTTCTGCTTTTGGGCATCAATTCGGATTACAAGTCGGATGTTCCGTTTGCCGATTATAAGAATAACGAGCTTTTTGCCCTGAAAAATGCCTATTTGACTGCCGAGGCGGCTCTCTGCGTTGCAATTGAGAAAAGCAATAAAAGCCTTGTTTCGTCAAATGTACTTATTACCGGCTACGGCAGAATTGCAAAGGCTCTTCATAAATACATTTCGCCGTTTACCAGCAATGTTACCGTTTGTGCGCGCAATCCCAATGACCGGGTACTTGCGGCGTGCAATAATGCAAAAGTGATTGATTTCGCGGATTTAAAAAATAAAAACGGTTTCGATTTCGTCTTTAATACAGTTCCTCATCCCGTGTTTAACGGCGTCGAGCTTTCGGCGTTGCCGCGCGATTGCGTTTTGATTGACCTTGCCTCATTCCCCGGCGGTGTCGATAAGCATTACGCGCTTTCGCGAAAAATAAATCTTATTGAGGCAAGAGGATTGCCCGGCAAATTTTCGCCCGAAACGGCGGGACATATCGTCGCCGAGGCAGTCGATCAGGTTATAAGGGAGGGAAAAATATGAAAATAGGATATTGCTTAACCGGCTCGTTTTGCACATTTTCAAAAAGTATCAAAGCGCTTGAATCCATCGTGTCGGCTGGGCACACGGTTGTTCCGATTATGAGCGAAAACGCTTATTCAACCGATACCCGTTTCGGCAAGGCGGTCGATTTTCAAAACAAGCTTGTCGAAATAACAGGCAACAGCATTATTCATACAATTGATAAAGCGGAGCCGATAGGTCCCCAAAAAATGTTTGATGTGCTTTGTATCGCTCCGTGCACAGGCAACACGCTTGCAAAGCTTGCGCTCGGAATAACGGATACAACCGTTACAATGGCAGCAAAATCGCATCTGCGAAATTCACGCCCCGTCGTTATCGGCGTTTCCACAAACGATGCTCTCGGCAATTCTGCAAAAAATATAGGCTCACTTTTAAATTACAAAAACTACTATTTTGTTCCGTTCGGTATGGATGACTGCGATTCAAAGCCCAAATCAATGGTCTGCGATTTCTCGCAGATTTTGTTTACAATCGAAACGGCGGCGCAGGGAATTGAGGTCAATCAAAAAATACTGTGATTTTTATGTCGAAATTAGTTAAAATTTATATTGACTTTGTTCACTAAAAATTATATATTAATCCTAATGCGGTAAAATATAATATATCGTAAATCGTGAGGGAATTTTTATTTCTGCAATAAAGAGGAAGTGCATAATTGAAGAAGATTATTGATTTGAGGAACATAACCGTCAGCTACGGTGATAACACTATACTTGAAAATTTGAATTTATATATAAATGAAAAAGAGTTTATAACGCTGCTTGGTCCTTCGGGTTGCGGAAAAACAACCACATTGCGTGCTATAGCCGGTTTTGTCAAGGTTGACAGCGGCGATGTTATTTTTGAAGGCAAGCGAATTAATGATGTCCCTCCTCATAAAAGAAGAGTCAACACCATTTTTCAGCGTTATGCTCTTTTTTCTCATTTGAATGTTTATGATAATATCGCGTTCGGTCCTAAACTCCAAAAAATGCCAAAGCAGGAAATCCGCAAAACTGTTGCTTCGATGCTTGAGCTTGTAAACCTCAAGGGCTTTGAAACAAGGAGCATCGACTCGCTCTCCGGCGGCCAGCAACAGCGTGTAGCCATTGCAAGAGCGCTTGCAAACAAGCCTCATGTTTTGCTTCTTGACGAGCCGCTCGGTGCACTTGATTTGAAACTTCGCAAAGATATGCAGCGCGAACTTAAAAATATCCAACAGGAACTTGGCATAACATTTATTTATGTCACCCACGATCAGGAGGAGGCTTTGTCAATGTCCGATACCGTTGTTGTAATGGACAGGGGCAAAATTCAGCAAATCGGAACTCCCGAGGATATTTATAACGAGCCGGTCAACGCTTTTGTTGCCGACTTTATCGGCGAGTCAAATATCGTTGATGCCATTATGCTTGATGATTATCTCGTAACATTCGGCGGAGTCAAGTTCAAATGCCTTGACAGCGGTTTCGAAAAGAATGAATTTGTCGAGGCTGTTGTTCGCCCCGAAGATATTGTTATAACCGAGGTCGGCGCAAAGGCGTCGCTTACGGGCACAATCACGAGCGTTACATTTAAGGGGGTTAATTTTGAAATTCTTGTCGATGTCGGCGGCTTTATTTGGATGATTCAAACAACGCAGGAGCATCACAAGGTCGGTGAAACAATCGGTATGTATATCGAGCCTGACGCTATCCATATTATGAAACGCAGTGAATATTCGGGCGAGTTCGGCGATTATTCCTCATTCTCCGACGAAATGGACCATATCTCCGATGCGTCTTATAATTGGGAGGAGGAAGAAAATGAGGACTAAGTTTTTAGACAAGCCTTATCTTGTTTGGTCTGTTCTTTTCATTGTCGCTCCGCTTATTATGGTCGTTTATTATGCGTTTACCGATAAAACAGGCGCATTTACGATAAGCAATATGGCACAGATTCCGAATTATCTTTCAACAATTCTTTTGTCCGTGCTTTATGGCATTGCCGCAACGGCGATTTGTCTCCTGCTTGGCTATCCGTTTGCATATTTTCTTTCAAAACATACGGTGCGCACACAGCAAACAATTGTTTTGCTTGTCATGCTCCCTATGTGGATGAATTTTTTAATCAGAACATACAGCCTTATGACCATTTTGGGCGGCAGCGGCGTTATAAACACAATGCTTAACAAAATGCATCTCGGCAGTCTTAACCTTATCAACAACGGCGGTGCTGTTATTTTGGGTATGGTGTATAATTTTCTGCCATATATGATTTTGCCGATTTATTCCGTGCTTTCAAAACTTGATAATTCACTCGTTGAGGCGGCGCAGGATTTAGGCTCAAACAGAACAACCGTTTTCAGACGCGTCATTATTCCCATGTCACTCCCGGGAATCCTCAGCGGCGTTACTATGGTGTTTGTGCCGTGTGTTTCAACATTCTATATCACGCAAAAACTCGGCGGCGGTCAAATCGTTTTAATCGGCGATGTTATCGAGTCGCAGTTCCAAAGTGCAAATAACTATAATCTCGGTGCGGCGCTCAGTTTTGTGTTGATGATACTGATTTTTATATGCCTCGGCGTTATGAATCATTTTGACAGCGGAACAGAGGACGGAGGTGTCATCATATGAGCAAAAAATCCTCCGCAATTTCAAAGGTGTATATGGCGATAATTTTTGCCTTTTTATACGCTCCGATTGTTGTTATGACGGTGTTTTCCTTTAACTCAACAACAAGCACCTATCAAATGGAAGGACTTTCTCTTCATTGGTGGGAGGAAATGTTTAAAAACAGCGAGGCTATGACCGCGCTGAAAAACACCGTTGTGCTTGCAGTCATAACTGCTGCCGTGTCAACGGTGCTCGGCCTTGCCGCCGCAGTCGGTCTGTTCAATTCAAAGCGCAAACTTTATAAGCGCTCAATGATGACTGTTACAAATATTCCTATGATGAATCCCGAAATAGTAACAGGTATTTCAATGATGCTTTTGTTCGTTTTCGGCGCATCATTAATCAAGATTTCCGATGTTCTCGGTTTTTGGACTCTTTTAATTGCGCACATAACTTTTTGTCTGCCCTATGTAATACTCAATGTGTTGCCAAAACTCCGTCAGCTTGATATCAATGTTTACGAAGCGGCGCTCGATTTGGGCTGCAAGCCGTTTAAAGCGTTTATGAAAGTTATTATGCCCGAAATTATGAGCGGAATTATCACGGGTTGCGTTATGTCGTTTACTCTTTCGCTTGATGATTTCATCATTTCGTATTTCACAAACGGTCCGTCATTCCAAACACTTCCTATTTATATTTTCTCGCTGACAAAAAAGCGTGTTAAGCCCGATATGTTCGCTCTTTCAACGCTTATGTTTGTCACAATTCTTGTACTTCTCGTTTTAATGAACGTTGCACAGTCGCGTGCAGAGAAAAAGGAGGCAAAGCATTGAAAAAAATAATTTCGCTTTTACTCTCATTTTGTATTGCCGCCTCGTGCTGTGCCGGTTTTACTGTGAATGCGTTTGCCGCCGATAAATATTTCGATAAGGAAACGATAGATTATTACAAAAACCTCGGTCTTCAGGGCGAAACGCTCAATGTCTATAACTGGGGCGAATATATTTCGGCAGGCGACGAAGACTCAATGGATGTTATCGGTGAGTTTGAACGCCTTACCGGCGCAAAAGTCAATTACACACAGTTTGATTCAAACGAGGATATGTATTCTAAGTTGAGCGGCGGCGGTGTTTCGTATGATGTAATCGTTCCGTCGGACTACATGGTTGACAGACTTGTTGACGAGGATATGCTCTGCGAGCTTGATTATTCAAATATCCCGAATTTTAAAAATGTCAGGTCGGATTGTAAAAATCTTTATTTCGACCCACAGCAAAAATATTCCGTATGTTACAATACAGGCACAACCGTTTTGATTTATAACAAAAAGCTTGTTAAAGAAACGCCGGATTCTTGGAGCGTTTTATGGGACGAGCAGTATCGCGGCAAGGTGCTTATGTTTAATAATCCGCGCGATGCGTTTGCGATTGCACAGTTTATGCTCGGTCAAAACATCAATACAACCGATGAGCAGGACTGGGCTGACGCGGCAGAGCTTTTGGCTCAGCAAAAGGATAAGGTAAAGCCCGTTTATGTTATGGACGAGGTTTTCAATCTTATGGAGTCGGGCGAATATGCCTTCGCAACCTATTATGCAGGCGATTTCGTCTTGATGAACGAAAACAATCCCGATCTTGGCTTTTGCTTTCCAAAAGAGGGCGTAAATGCGTTTTATGATGCGTTTTGCGTTCCTAAATGCACAAAAAATAAAAAGGGTGCAGAGGCTCTTATTAATTTTATGATGGAGCCGGAGGTCGCACTCCAAAATCAGGAGTTTATATACTACGCCTCCGCAAACGATAAGGTAAAAAATAATACCGATTCGTCGCTTTACGGAAATGAAGCGGTTTATCCCAAGCAGCAGCCTAAAAGCCAACCGTTTAAAAATCTTCCTCAAAACATTCTCGAACTTGAAAACTCACTTTGGACCCAGATTAAAAGCGACAAGCTCAGCACCGAGAATAAGAGCAGGGAAAAACAAATTTATATCGAGTCGGCGGCAGTCGGCGGCGTTGTTGTGATATGCGTTGCAGTCAGCATTGTGAAAAAACGCAAAAAGAAAAAAGAACAGGATTTGAGTGATTTATATGAGTAATAAAATTAAATGCGCCGTTTTTGATTTAGACGGCACTCTTGTTAATACAATCGACGATTTGGCAGGAGCAACCGAGATACTTCTTAAAAATCATAATTTTGAGTCACACTGGACATTGGAGGATTATCTCCGCTTTGTCGGCAACGGCGCAAAAAAACTTGTTGAGCGTGCGTTTGATGAAACGCTTGACGAAAAAACCCTTTGCGAAAGATATGAGGAGTTTAAGCCGATTTATGACAAAATCAAACTCGATCATGCTCATGCCTATGACGGAGTCAAGGAACAGCTCGATATTCTTAAAGAAAAGGGCATAAAGCTTTGCGTTGTTACAAATAAGCCCGATGTTGCCGCCCACGGAATGGTTGAGCATATTTTCGGCAAGGGATTTTTCGATGTGATTATCGGCTGTATCGACGGCGTGCCCACAAAACCCGACCCGACTACAACATTTAAGGCTCTCGATGCTGTCGGCTGTATCCCGAAAGAGGCTGTTTTCTTCGGCGACAGCGAGGTCGATATGCTAACCGCAAAGAATGCCGGAATCGAGGCAATCGGCTGTTCATGGGGATTCAGATCGTTCGAAGTTTTGTTTAAAGAAAACCCATCAGTCATCATTGACGAGCCAAAATACATATCAAAATTATTCTGATAAAAAAATTTGAAAAAGTTTGAAAAAAGTGTTGACATTTGCAGTTCGTTTTGATATAATTCATATCGTTGACGCGAGAGTGGCGGAATCGGCAGACGCGCACGTTTGAGGGGCGTGTGGGGCGACTCGTACGGGTTCAAGTCCCGTCTCTCGCACCAAAGTAAGCAGTATCCATTTGGATACTGCTTATTTTTTGTTTTTATATATTTTTTTGTTCTCCGAAAATTCTTTGACATTTTGCGCTTTTATGCTATAATCAAACCAAAGGGAGGATTTTTATGCAAGATAACAATTATCAATACAATCAAACCGAGCCTAAGCAGTCCGGAGCTTATGATTGCTCAAACGGCACAAACTCTCAATATTATCAAAACGCTCAATACAACGCTTATTATCAAAACGGGCAGTATCAATCCCAATATCAGAACAATCAATATTATCAGCCGCAGTATCAGCAGTATCAAAATTCGCAATACGGCTATCCGACCCCGGCACAGCAGGAGTATGCAAATTTTGAAAATAAGCTGTCAAACGCAAAAATACTCGGAATAATTTCAATTGTTATGGCGTTTGTAACTCCGTTTATCGGCATTATTTTAGGTATAATCGGTCTTGTCAATGTTTCCGATGTCCCTATTAGTTATGTTCCGCTTGAGGAAAAAAGAAAAAGCTGTAAAATGCTCAACACCCTCGGTATTGTTCTTCCGTTTGTTTGGGTTGCGGCTGTATTAATTATTTGTGCTTTGTTCTTTACAACGGCGTTTTCAACCATCGGCTCGATGATATAGGCTTGTTTTGCTTTAATTTTATACAAATTTTATTATGAAAAAACGGCATTTGTTCTATAAAACATAGAATGTATGCCGTTTTTCTTGATTTTATAGCCTGATAGGCTTATATTAATAATAAGTTAAACAATATCTTGATTTTGTTTGACCCAGTGATGAATAATACATAATTTTTATAACGTAATTTTAAGAAAGGATTTTTACTATGGCTACTAAAAAAACACAAACTGCAAAAACAGCAGTAAAGGAAGAAGCAAAAAAAGCAACACAAACCGTTAAAGAAACTGCTGAGAAGGTAGAAAAATCAGCAAAGCAGGTTGCAAAAAAAGCAGAAACAGCTACAAAAAAAGCGGTAGACAAAGCAGAAAAGGCAACAAAGGAAACAGCTAAAAAGGTTGAAAAAGCAACGAAGGACGCCGCAAAGAAAACAGAGTCCGCAGTTAAAGAGGCAGCCAAAAAGGCAGAGCCTGCAAAGAAAGCACCGAAAAAAACAAAGAAAGCTGCTGTTGAAGAAGTATTCTTTGAGTTTGCAGGTAAAAAAATCAAACCTGCCGATATGGCAGAAGCCGCAAAGCAGGATTATATCGCCGCAGGTCACAAGGCTTCGTCAATCAAAGCACTTCGTGTTTATGTAAAAGCAGAGGATAACGCCGCTTATTATGTAATCAACGATGAGGTTACAGGCAAGGTTCCTCTCTAATCGTTTAATCTTTATTAACCGCTGAAATAAAAGCATCTTGCGATGCTTTTATTTTTTTGCCTTTTGTGCTAAAATGCTTTTGAGGTATTTTATAATGAATAAACATAAATTTTTAACCAAAACAATCTTTGTCTGGCTGATTGCGGCTGTCTGCTGCTTTTTGTGGGGGTCTGCGTTTCCGTCAATCAAAATCGGCTACCGCCTTTTTAACATTTCATCGTCAGATACTGCTTCGATAATTTTGTTTGCAGGCGCTCGCTTTTTCCTTGCCGGTATTTTAACGGTGATTATATTTTCATTCGTAAATAAAAAATTGCTGTTGCCGACCAAAAAATCATTGCCTAAAATCGGCGTGTTGTCGCTTTTTCAAACAATTTTTCAATATATATTGTTTTATATTGCGCTTGCACGCACAACAGGGGAAAAGGCGTCGGTTATTCAGGGCACAAGCGTCTTTGTCGCACTGTTGATATCGTGTCTTATATTTAAAATGGAAAAGCTCACCTTGTCGAAATTTCTCGGCAGCGTTGTAGGCTTTGTCGGCGTAATCCTCGTCAGCCTCGATATTTTTACACAGCATCAATCGGGTGTCAGCGGCGAACTCCTTGCATTTTTGAGCACCGTCAGCTACGCTTTTTCGTCTGTGTTTATGAAACGCTACTCAAAGGAGGACAATCCTGCGATGCTTTCAGGCTGGCAGTTTATATTCGGCGGCGCTGTTATGATGATATTCGGCACGGCGTTCGGCGGAAAAATTTCGGGCTTTACGGTCAAATCAACATTCCTGTTAATTTATCTTGCATTGATTTCGGCTGTCGCTTATTCACTTTGGAGCATTCTCCTCAAATACAATCCTGTTTCAAAGGTTGCCGTGTGCGGATTTATGACTCCGGTTTTCGGCTATGCGCTTTCTTCGCTCTTCGCAAGTGAAGGTCAAAAAATGGGCGCAATCGGCGTCGTCGCATTGCTGCTTGTGGTTTTGGGTATGATAATCGTCAACCGCTCTCCGTCAGCCGCACGCTCCGACAAAAATTTATTGCAATAATAATGATTATATTATATAATTTATTTACAGAATATCTACAATAGGAGGCAGTTATGCCCGATTCTCTTTCAATTAAGGAAATTATTGATAAATACGGAACATATACCGGTTTGACTATGGGCACCTCGATGCGACCGCTTTTGCATCAGCAAAAGGACAATATCATTGTTGTTAAGCCAAAGGGCAGACTGAAAAAATACGATATTGCGCTTTATGTCACCGATTACGGCAAGTATATTATGCACCGTGTTGTCGAGGTCCACCCCGACCATTACATTATCACAGGCGACAATTTGCTTGCAAAAGAGTATGTCACAGACGATATGATTTGCGGCAAACTTGCCGGTTTTTACAAAAACGGCAAAAAATATGTTGATTGCGAAAACGGCAAATTGTATAAAATCTATTCAAGGGTTTGGGTTGCGCTGAAGCCACTCCGCCCGATTTCTATTTTTGCCCAAAGGGGCTTTTCATTCATTAAACGAAAGGTATTCAAAAAATAACCGATGGAACAAAACAACAAAAAAAAATTCAATAAATCCGATATTGAAATTTGGCGTTGGATATACTCGATTTGCAAATCCGAACGGCTCAAGGTTGTTGTGATTATAGCGGCAAATGTTGTTTCTGCCGTTTTGACCATCGCATTTGCAAATTTTTCTAAAAATCTTATTAATGCCGCTACTGAAGAACATTCAATGAAGCGCGTTATTTATTTTGCGTTGTGCTATTTTGCTGTTGTCGCTGTGCAAATGTTTATAACTCTGCTCGGCAAATCAATGTCGGAGCGGTGCAAGGGCAAGCTTGAATGGGAACTTAAACAGCATATGCTCAAGGTTATAATGAAAAAAGACTATTCAAGCATTACAAAATATCATACGGGCGAGTTGCAAAACAGAATGTTTAACGATGTCGTTGTCATTTCCGACGGGTTTACAACGATTTTGCCGAATGTGCTCTATTTGCTTGTAAAACTGTTTTGTGCCTTTGGCTATCTTATCGTTATTGACAAAATTTTTGCATTTCTCTTTCTTGTCGGCGGTTGTGCGGTGTTTCTTTGCATGCAACTGTTTCGCAAAACGCTCAAACGCCTGCATAAACAGGTGCAGGAAACCGAGGGCAAAACACGCTCGTTTATTCAAGAGGCTGTCACAAGTCTGCTTGTGGTAAAAGCGTTTGCCGTAGAGGAAAAAATCGCAGATGATGCCGATAAATACCAAGCCGATAACTATAAGGCAAAAATGCGCCGTCGATTTTTCGGAATTACAGCTAACGCAGGCGTAACATTTGTGTTTAATCTCGGCTATGTTTTCGCACTTGCGTTCGGTGCATACCGCCTTATTCACGGACTTGATTACGGTACGGTCACCGCAATGCTTCAGCTTGTCAATCAAATTCAGTCGCCGTTTGCTTCACTTTCCGGTGTTATGCCGAAATATTTCGAGCTTTTGGCGTCTGCCGAAAGACTTATGGAAATTGAAAATCTCCCCGACGAAGAAATCGGCAAAGCTCCGCTTGAAAATGTTGAGGATACATATAAAAAACTCAAATCAATCGAGTTTAAAAATATTTCGTTTAAATATGACAGAGATATTATTCTCGATAATACCTCACTCACTGTCAACAAGGGCGATTTTGTCGCTATAATGGGCATTTCCGGTATAGGCAAAAGCACACTTTTAAAACTTTTGCTCGGCGTGTTTAAGGTTGAAAACGGCGAAATCAACATCAATACAACCGACGGCACAATACCTGCCGATTACAGCACAAGGCATCTGTTTTCGTATGTGCCGCAGGGCAATTTTCTGCTTTCGGGCACAATCAAGGAAAATCTCACCTTCATCAATTCCGATGTCACCGAGGACGAAATCAACCGCGCCGTTCAAATTGCGTGCGCCGATTCGTTCATCAACGATTTGCCCGATGGGCTTAATACCGTCATCGGTGAAAGAGGAGTCGGACTCTCCGAGGGTCAGCTCCAGCGCCTTGCGATTGCGCGCTCGTTACTTTCTAAATCGCCGATTATGTTGCTCGACGAGGCGACCTCCGCTCTTGACGAAGCTACCGAAAAGCAGTTTTTAACAAATTTAAAGGATTTAAAAAACAAAACCTGCATCATCGTGTCGCACAAAAAAGCGGCGCTTGATATATGTAATAAATGCGTTCAAATTATTGACTCTAAAATTGTAACGGAGGAAAAGTGATGCTTTTAACAAAATGGGGGCAGGACTTGAACAAATATCATCCTTTGTCAGAATATCCGCGCCCACAGTTCGTTCGCGACAGCTATTTGAATTTAAACGGTGTTTGGCAGTTGTCTTTTTCAAAAAGCAGTGTCATACCAAACGATTTTGAGTATGAAATAACCGTTCCTTTTTCACCCGAATGTCCGCTTTCGGGCGTAAACAGAGTGCTTAATGCGGATGAATATTTGATTTATCAACGCTCGTTTGACATTTCGCCTGATTTTAACAAGGGCAGGGTGTTTATTCGGTTCGGCGCAGTTGACCAAATCGCCTGTGTTTATATCAATAAGCACAAGGTCGGCGTTCATCACGGCGGCTACACTCCGTTTTCGTTTGAAATAACGGATTATATTAAGGTCGGCGAAAACACAATCAATGTTTCAGTTCGCGATTTCTGCGAATCAAATCAATATTCGCGCGGCAAGCAAAAAACAAAGCGCGGCGGTATTTGGTATTCACCCCAAAGCGGAATTTGGCAAACCGTTTGGCTTGAGTCAACGCCGACGGATTATATTCCATCTGTCAAAATCACCCCCGATTTTGATAAACAAACCGTTACATTTGAGTATCCCGATGATATTTCGCCCGAGGCTTTGATTTATGACGGCGATGAGCTTATCGCCGATACAACGGACAAAACCGTTTATATCGAAAATATGAAGCCGTGGTCGCCCGAATCTCCGTTTTTGTATAATGTCGTGCTCAAATATAAAAATGATAAGGTAAAAACATATTTCGGTATGCGAAAATTCAGCATTTCGAATGACGAAAACGGTATTCCTCGCCTTTGCCTGAATAATAAACCCTATTTTCAAAACGGTTTGCTTGATCAGGGTTATTATCCCGACGGATTTTTAACTCCTCCTTCAAACGCCGCTATGGAGTTTGATGTCAAAACAGTTAAAGAGTGCGGCTTTAATATGCTCAGAAAACATATTAAAATTGAGCCTCTTTTGTGGTATCATTATTGTGATGTCAACGGCATCATCGTTTGGCAGGATATGATTAACGGCGGTGGAAATTACGGCCTTGAAATCAGCGTTTTGCCGTTTGTCAATATTAATCTCGACGATACAAATTACAAAACTTTCAAACGCACTAACAAAGCTGCACGCGACCTTTATTATGAAGAACTCCGTGAAATGGTCGACACTCTTTATAACTGCCCTTGCATTGCAATGTGGGTGCCGTTTAACGAGGGCTGGGGGCAGTTCGACAGTGCAAAGGCATATAATCTTTTGAAATCGTGGGATAAGACAAGAATTGTTGATTCTGCATCGGGCTGGCATGACAGAGGCGTTACCGATGTCATTTCAAAGCACATTTATTTCACTCCGATTGTTGTTAAGGCAGGCGCCAGACCATGGCTCCTCACCGAGTTCGGCGGATTGAGCACAAGGGTCAAGGGGCACACCTTCAACAACAAAATGTTCGGCTATAAGATTTACAATTCAAAGCAAAGCCTTACTGCAGGATATTCAAGGTTGTTTAACAAAACAATCATTCCGCAAATTCCTAAAGGACTTTCGGCTACCGTCTACACGCAGGTAACCGATGTTGAGGACGAACTTAACGGACTTCTCACCTATGACAGACAGGTGCTTAAAATAGATAAAGAGGTTTTAAAGGAAATTAACGAAAGGGTTAAATTATAATGAAAAAAGCAATTATCAAAACCAATAAGGGCGATATGAAATTCGATTTGTTCGAGGATGTTGCCCCCAAAGCAGTTGAAAACTTCACAACACACGCCAAAGAGGGCTACTACAACGGCCTTATTTTCCATCGCGTAATTAAGGACTTTATGATTCAGGGCGGCGACCCGACAGGCACAGGCTGCGGCGGCGAATCAATCTGGGGCAAAAGTTTTGAGGACGAGTTCGATTTGAGTGCAAGAAACTATTACGGCGCGCTTTCAATGGCAAATTCGGGTCCGAATACAAATGGCTCACAGTTTTTCATCGTTCAGGCAAGCACCGTTTCCGAAAATTTGCTTTCGCAAATGGAACAGCTTAAGGACAACGGCTTCCCGCAGGAGGTTATTGATACCTATAAGGAAAAGGGTGGCACACCGTGGCTCGATTTTCACCACACCGTTTTCGGTATGATTACCGATGGCACGGATGTACTCGAGGATATTGCCGCAACAAAAACAGGCATGAATGACAAGCCGGTTTACGATGTCGTTATTGATACAATAGAAATTGAAGAATAATCTTTTGTTTGACAAAAAATACACCTTTTGCGATTTATAATGATTGCAAGAGGTGTTTTTTATTGTTATTTATTTAGATGTCTTGTTTATTATCAATTTTTTCATCACATTTTTGTTGCTCGAAATAACGGCGCGCCTTTGCAAAAAAGAGCCGCGGCTTTTTCGCCTTGTCTTGTCTGCGGCTTTCGGCGGACTGTATTCAATGATAATTCTTGTCGACAATCTGCCGTGGTACATATCACTGATTTCAAAAATTGCCGCGTGCGTTCTCATTATTTTGATTGCATTCAAATTCTACCGTGTCAAAAGTTTTGCTGTTGCGCTCGGTATTTTCCTTTTTTCAAACTTTCTTTTTCTCGGCATAATCGTCGGCATTTATCTGTTGAGCGGAAATCAAATGATAGCCGTCAATAATTCGACCGTCTATTTTAATATCGGTGCAAAGGCTTTGCTGTTTTCAGCCGCCGCGGCGTATGTTGTTGCTTCGCTCGTCGTCAGGATTTACAACAAAAGCGTTTCAAAAGGCGATATTTATTCGCTTGTTATCGAAAACGGCGGACGGAGCGTTTCTCTTTTTGCACTCGCCGATACGGGCAATAAACTCCGCGAGCCGTTTTCCGATTCTCCCGTAATCGTTGTCGAAAAAGAAAAGGCGTCTTGCCTTTTTGAAAACGAAAGAGCGCGAATCGTGCCGGTGACCTCGGTCAACAAAAACTCGTATCTTCAGGCATACAAGCCCGATAAAATAACGATAAAAACCGCAAAAGGGGAAGAGGTGATCGAAAAAGCATACATAGCTTTGTCCGATAAAATGAAATCAAGCGGCTTTTCTGCCGTTATAAACCCCGAAATACTGTCATTATGAGGCGATTTATATTGTTTACCGAAATTATAAATGCAATTATTATCAAACTGTTTAATTCAAACTTTTGTCACTACATAAACGGACCCGAAACCCTGCCTCCTCCGCTCACAAAAGAGGAGGAACAGCGTGTTTTACAGGCAATTACCGACGGCGACGAATCGGCGCGCGACGAGCTGATTACCCACAATCTGCGACTTGTTGTATATATCGCAAAAAAATTCGACTCGCCTTCTGCATCGACCGAAGACCTTGTTTCAATAGGAACAATCGGGCTGATGAAGGCTGTCAAAACTTTTGCGCCTGAAAAGAATATTAAGCTTGCCACCTATGCTTCACGCTGTATAGAAAATGAGATTTTGATGTATTTGCGAAAAACCTCAAATTCAAAAACCGAAATGTCATTTGATGAGCCGCTTTCCGTCGATTGGGACGGTAACGAGCTTACCCTGCGTGATGTCCTCGGCTCCGAGCCTGACGAAATTTGCCAAAGCGTTGAATATGACGACGAAAAAAGACTCCTTCGCAGTGTGGTTTCACGCCTCACCCCGAAGGAGCGCAATATAATGGAGCTTCGCTTTGGACTGAATAATAATCCCATTTATACTCAAAAGCAACTTGCCGACAAAATGGGAATTTCCCAATCCTACATTTCGCGCCTTGAAAAACGGATTTTGAAAAAAATCCGCGACGAAATGCAACGCCAAGTTGCCTGTATGTGATTATTCGACAGCCGTGTTTCTGAACAAAAGGCTGATGCACCAAATTGCACTTATGCAAACGAGAGTATAAACTATTCTTGCAAATACAGCGTCCTGACCGCCGAAAATCCATGCAACTATGTCAAATTTAAAAATTCCGATTGCGCCCCAGTTAATACCGCCTATGATTGTTAAAATAAGCGCAATTCTGTCCATAATATTCAAAAAAATCACTCCTTTTAGCATATTGTGTGCCAAACGGAGTGATTTTATTCATTTTATGCATTCGCTTAAAATTTGATTGCTAAATTTTTTAAACTCTCGTAACGATAATTTCAATGTCACCTTTGACTGTGTAATCGCCGTATCCTGCCGGCACAAAATACGAGTCACCCTTTTTAGCGGGCTTGCCGTCAATTTCGCCGTTGCCGTCCGTTACGAGAATATGGTTAAAGCTGTCCGCATCGGCGGTAAGAGTGATGTCGCTTGTGATTTGGTATCTGTCAACGGTGAATAAATCGCATTTTGTGAGCAATTGCGAAATGTTGCCGTTGCTTTCAATTTCGCCGCCCATCGGCTTAATATCGTATTTCGGCGGAATTGTGTTAGAAACATCAACTGCTTTGTCTATGTGAAGTTCTCTCGGCTTGCCGTCTTTGCCGACTCTGCCGTAGTCATATACTCGGTAAGTGCAGTTTGAGTTTTGCTGAATTTCGGCAATCAAAGCACCCTTGCCGATTGCATGAACGGTGCCTGCCTCGATAAAGAACAAATCGCCCTTTTTAACATTCACAACATTCAGCTTGTCAAGCAATGTGTTGTCCTCAATTGATTTTCTGAATTCGTCTTTTGTGATTTCGTTTTTAAATCCATAAATAAGTTTTGCGTCATCGGTTGCGTCAAGAACATACCAAATCTCCGTCTTGCCGAATTCGTTTTCGACACGCCTTGCGTATTCATCGTCGGGGTGTACCTGAATTGAAAGGTTGTCGTAAGCGTCGATAATTTTAATCAAAACAGGGAAGTATGGGAACTTAAGGCAGTTCTTGCCGCCGATTTTTTCAAGTCCCTCTTTGTCAATTACCTCCTGCAAGGTCATCTTGTCAAACACGCCGCCTTCAATTGTGTTCATGCCATCTTTGTGGCACGCAAGCATCCATCCCTCGGCTGTTTTGTCAAATCCCGTTTCAAAGCCGTAATCCGTGTGCAGTCTTGTGCCGCCCCAAATATAATCCTTAAATACGGGTTTAAGTTTTAATATTTCCATAGTTATGTCCACCATTCATACTTTTTTATATATATTATCAAATTTATTCTTCACATTCAAGTTGATTTGTTGTAAAATAGGGAATATTGTTAATAATTTATATTTTACGGAGTAATTATGGCTGTTCTTGATGTTCAAAATTTAACATTATCCTTTGGAGCGGATATGCTGTTTAAAGATGTTTCGTTCAGCATTAAGGATAAGGAAAAGGTCGGTCTCATAGGCTGTAACGGCGCAGGCAAAACCTCGCTTTTCAAATTGATAACAGGTGAATATACCGCCGATTCCGGTAATTGTTTTGTCGGCAAAAATGTCAAACTCGGCTATATGCAACAGCATACCTGTTCCGAAAACAATACCGTTTATAACGAACTTGTTTCCGTGTTTTCTGATTTGATTGATGTTGAAAAACAGCTTGACGATGTAAATAAAAGGCTCACCGACAATGTCGGCAGTCTTGACGAAAATATCGCCCTTCAGGACAGGCTCAACGATTATTACACAAACAACGGCGGCTTGACATACAAAAGCCTCACACGCTCCGCGCTTATCGGACTCGGCTTTACCGAAAACGATTTTGATATGCCGACCTCAAAACTTTCGGGCGGTCAGCGTTCAAAACTTATTCTCGCAAAACTTCTTTTGTCAAAGGCAGATTTTCTTTTGCTCGACGAGCCTACAAATCACCTCGATATTAACGCCGTCGAATGGCTTGAGGGATTTTTAAAGGACTTTTCTGGCGCATGCCTCATCATCAGCCACGACAGATATTTTCTTGATAAAATCACAACAAAAACCATAGAGATTGAAAATAAAAAATCGCGTTGCTACGAGGGCAACTATTCCGCATTTCTTGTTAAAAAAGAGGCGGAACAAAAGGCTGTTGAGGAAAAGTATGAAAACGATATGAAGGAAATCGCCCGACTTGAGGGTATTATCGAGCAACAGCGCCAATGGAACAGAGAAAAGAATATCAAAACCGCCGAAAGCAAGGAAAAGGTGATTGAGCGCATAAAGGCGCAACTTGTTATTCCCGACAGCAGAGTTGCAAAAATTCGCTTTGACTTTTCGCCCAATTGCGTCAGCGGCGAGGAAGTTTTGAATGTCGAAAATCTCTCAAAATCATTCGGTGACAAGGTGATTTTTTCAAACGCGTCATTTGATATCCGCAGAAAAGAAAAAGTTTTTCTCCTCGGTGATAACGGATGCGGCAAAACAACTCTTCTTAAAATATTGATGAAAGATTATATGCCCGATTCGGGCAGATTTAAATTCGGCTCAATGGTGCAAACGGGTTATTTTGACCAGGTACAGGAAAAGCTCGACCTTAATAAAACCGCACTTGATGAGGTTTGGTCGCACTTCCCGGCAATGACCGAAACTGCAGTAAGAAACGCACTTGCCGCATTTTTGTTCAAGGGCGACGATGTGTATAAGGTGCTCAAAGACTGCTCCGGCGGCGAAAGAGCAAGGGTCGCTTTGCTTAAACTTATGCTCGGCAAATTTAACTTTCTTTTGCTTGACGAGCCGACAAACCATCTCGACGCTTTTTCGCGCGAGGAGCTTGAAAATACACTCCTTGATTATGACGGGACGCTTTTGATTGTTTCGCACGACAGATATTTTATAAATAAAATCGCCACCCGTATTCTTGAACTTAAAAAGGACGGTGTTGACGAATATATCGGCAATTATGATGAATATATCGAGCGTAAAGCGGCAATCGCCAAGGAACAGCCGGTCGAAAAAACAGCCGCAAAGCCTAAAAAACAAAACGATTATAAGCTGAAAAAGGAAAGACAGTCACAGCTGCGCAAGGCAAAAACGCGTCTTACCAAATGTGAGGCAGAAATCGAGGATGCCGAAAACGAGATTGAAGAAATCAATGAAAAAATGACTTCCTCCGATTATGAGGAACTTATGAAACTCACCGATAGGCTCCACACAGTCACAAATCTTCGCGACGGTTTGTATGACGAGTGGGAAAAACTCTCGGAGCTTTTGCAGGAATTGACAGACGAAGAATAATAAATTATAATACTCTTTATGAATAATACTATAAGACAAATGGTTATTATCGGCGGCGGTGCGGCAGGGCTTATTGCGGCGGCTGAAAGCGCCAAACGAGGTAACCGTGCAATAATAATTGAAAAAATGGCGCGTCCCGCCCGAAAGGTTATGATTACGGGCAAGGGCAGATGCAATGTCACAAATGCGTGCTTTGATATTGACGACCTTATTTCAAATGTGCCGACGAATCCGCGTTTTTTGTATTCGGCATTTTCCGCTTTTATGCCGTATGATACAATTGCTCTTATGGAGGAACTCGGCGTTCCCACAAAAATCGAACGCGGCAACAGAGTTTTTCCCGTTTCGGATAAAGCGGTCGATGTTGTCGATGCACTCGTAAAAAATGCCGTAGACAACGGCGTTCAAATAATTCACGGCAGAGCGGTCGGCTTTGAAACTGAGAATAATACAATCACCGCCGTTGTGCTTGAAAACGGCGAAAAAACAGAATGCGATTCTGTTGCGATTTGCACAGGCGGCAAAAGTTATCATCTCACCGGTTCCGACGGCGACGGTTATGCTCTCGCAAAAAGCCTCGGTCATACGGTTACAGAACTTAAGCCATCGCTTGTTCCGCTTGTTTGCAACAATAATTTTGTGCCGCAGCTTCAGGGATTGTCGCTCAAAAATGTTGCAATCACCGTTTTCGATAACGATAAAAAGGTTTATGACGATTTCGGCGAAATGCTTTTTACACACTACGGCATCAGCGGACCGATTATTCTTTCCGCCTCGTCAAGAATGGATTATCCCGAAAGGCATAATTATCGCCTTGTCATAGACTTAAAACCTGCTCTCGACGAAAAAACACTTGATAAAAGAATACTTCGCGATTTTGATGAAAACAATAATAAAGATTTCATTAATTCTCTCTCAAAACTTTTGCCAAACAAGATAATACCTGTTATAGTAAAGCTGTCGGGCATTGAGCCATCGCTCAAATGCAATCAGATTACAAAAGAACAGCGCAGACAGCTCGTCACACTGCTTAAAAACTTTACTCTGAATGTCAGCGGTTTCAGACCGCTTGATGAGGCAATAGTTACCTCGGGCGGAGTTTCGGTTCGTGAAATCGAGCCGAAAACCATGCGCTCAAAACTTATTGACAATCTTTTCTTCGCAGGCGAGGTGATTGATGTCGACGCATATACGGGCGGCTTCAATCTTCAAATTGCGTTCTCGACAGGATATGTCTGCGGTCAAAATATGTAAATAATCATTATACTATATAATACAGAAAGGCTATGGATTTTTTATGATTAATGTTGCAATTGACGGACCTGCCGGCGCAGGAAAAAGCACAGTCGCAAAGGCAGCCGCTAAAGAACTTGGCTATATTTATGTCGATACCGGCGCTCTTTACAGAACTGTTGCTTTAAACGCTGTCAGAAACTCAATTATTGACGATAGTGAAAAAATTGTTGATATGCTTTCATCAACACAAGTTGAGCTTAAATATGTTGACGGCGTTCAGGCTGTTTATCTCAACGGCGAGGATGTTTCTTCGCTCATTCGCACACCCGAAATTTCGATGGGCGCCAGCAAGGTGTCTGCAATTCCCGAGGTGCGCGCGTTCTTGCTTGATTTACAGCGTGATATTGCCAAAAACAACAATGTTATTATGGACGGCAGAGATATTGCAACTGTTGTTTTGCCTGATGCTCAGGTCAAAATCTTTTTGTTTGCATCTCCTGAGTGCCGCGCAATGCGCAGATATAAGGAACTTATTGAAAAGGGTCAAAATGTAAAATACGAGGATGTTCTTGCCGATGTCAATCAGCGCGACTATCAGGACTCTCACAGAGAAATTGCTCCGCTTAAGCCGAGTGAGCAGTCTGTTTTGGCAGACACATCGGATTGCACTCTTGATGAGTCAATCGCACTTATTGTTAAAATTATCAAGGAGAATATAGCTTAATGAAAGAATTTGATTACTCGCAGGTAAAGCACTATAAATTGTATAATTTCATCAAGACGATTTTCAGACCGCTTGTAAAGTTTGTGTTTAAAATGCAATTTAAGGGGCTTGAAAATATTCCGTCCGAAGGCACACGATACATAGTTGCCATCAATCATACATGTGCGCTTGACCCTGTTTTTGCGGCTTGCCCCAAGCAGCTGCCGCCTCTTCACTTTATGGCAAAGGTCGAGCTTTTCAAAAATCCGATTGTCGGTTGGTTTATGACCCATATGTACGGTTTCCCGGTCAAAAGGGGAAAGGGTGACAATTCAGCTATCGAATACGGCGAAAAAATCATTAATGAAGGTCATGTAATGGCTATCTGCCCCGAGGGTAAAAGAATTAAGGATAAAAACGGTGTTCCCCAAAGGGCTAAGTCAGGTGTTGCCGTTATCGCTAAAGCAACAAACGCATCTGTATTGCCGGTTGCCATTTGCTGTGACGGCCCGATTAAAGCAGGCAAGCATGTTACAATTTCCTATGGCAAACTTATTACCCCCGAGGATATGCGATTTGATAAAGAGGATTTCGGTCCGCACGATATAAGAAATGCGGCTAATCTCGTTATGGATAATATTACAGCACTTTGGGAGGCTGAAATTAATTGAGCAAAAAAATAATTCTCGCCGAAACGGCAGGCTTTTGTTTCGGCGTTGACAGAGCGGTTAATCTTGTTTACAGCCTTGTCAATGACGGCAAAAAGGTTTGCACTCTCGGTCCGATTATTCACAATGCCCAGCTTGTCGGCGATTTGGAACAGCGCGGCGTTAAAATTATCGATAGCATTGACGAGTGTCCCGACGGCTATATGGTTGTTGTCAGAACTCACGGAGTTGAAAAAAGCGTTATCGACGACATTGAAAATAAAAATATTGATTATGTCGACGCAACATGTCCGTTTGTTAAAAAAATTCACCGTATTGTTAAAAAATTCGATTCATCTGTGCCCGTTCTCGTCGCCGGTGATGTCAATCATCCCGAGGTTATAGGCATCCGTTCATATTGTAACGGAAAATCGTTCGTGTTTAAAAACGATGAAGAATTGCAAAAAATATTACAAAATGACTATATTGACAAAAATGAAAAAATAATTTGCGTATCTCAAACAACTTTTTCGCTGGAAGAATGGAAAAAATGTGAGAAAATCATAAAAAAGGTATGTACAAATTGTGAAATTTTTGATACAATATGTAATGCGACAGCCGATCGCCAAAATGAGGCATATGAAATTTCGGAAAAATCAGATGCAATGATTGTTATCGGCGGCCGCCATTCATCAAATACTTGTAAGTTGAGAGATGTCAGTTCCGCTCATTGTAGGTCGTTTTTGATAGAAACGGCAGATGAGCTAAAGAGCATTGACCTTTCACCGTATAATGTAATTGGTGTTACAGCCGGGGCCTCGACACCCTCGGTAATTATCAAGGAGGTACTCAAATCCATGTCCGAAGAAATTAAAGAAAAGGAAGTTGAAACAACTTCAGCCGTAACTGAAGAAGTTGTGGAGACAGCAGAAACCGCTGATAAGGCTGTTAAAGAGCCTGCTGTCAAAGCATCTGCTGATGGTGAGGCATCCTTTGAAGAATTACTTAACGAGTCTTTTAAGGAAAACGAAAACAGCAAAGTTGTCACAGGAACAGTTGTAAGCATCACACCTACAGAGGTATATGTTGATGTTCCGGGCAGAAAGCAAACCGGCGTTGTAGCATTCAATGATTTAAGCGCAGAGCCTATCGACAAGTGCGAGGATGTCGTTTCAGTAGGCGACGAAATCGACCTTGTTATTATGAAAACAGACGATCAGGACGGCGTGCTTAAGCTTTCAAAGAAACTTGTTGACGCACAAAAAGGCTGGGATGACATCGTAGCAGCTAAAGAGAATGATGAAATTCTCGAGGGCACTGTTACTCAGGTTATCCGCGGAGGCGTTCTCGTAACAACAAAGGGTACAAGAGTATTTGTTCCCGCATCACTTTCAGGTGTTCCGAGAAATCAAGAGCTTGACTCTATCAAAGGTCAAACAGTCAGATTTAAAATTATCGACATCAATCCTGCAAGAAGAAGAGCAGTCGGCTCAATCAAGGTTGTTGCCGATGCAGAGCGTAAGGAAAAGCAAGATGCAGTATGGGCAACTCTCGAGGTTGGCAAGAAGATGACAGGTACTGTTAAATCTCTTACATCATACGGCGCATTTGTTGACCTTGGCGGCATTGACGGAATGATTCACATTTCAGAGCTTTCATGGTCAAGAATCAAGCATCCTTCAGAGGTTGTTAAGGTTGGCGATACCGTAGAGGTTACAATCAAGGCACTCGACGAGGAAACAAGAAAAATCAGCTTGGGCTTCAAGAATATTGAGGACAGCCCTTGGGAAATCATGAAGAGAGATTATCCTGTAGGCTCTGTTGTTGATGCAAGAATCGTAAGTTTTGCTACATTCGGTGCATTCGCTAACATTCTTCCTACAGTTGACGGCCTTATCCACATCAGCCAAATCTCTTGGGACAGAATCCAAACTCCTCAAGATGTTCTTAAAATCGGTGATGTTGTTAAAGCAAAGATTATCGACATTGATTATGACAAGAAGAGAGTTTCTCTTTCAATCAAAGAGCTTCTCGACAAGCCGGAGGAAACAATTCCGGAGCTTGCAGATGACGAGTCTGAAGACGCTGAATAATTAATACATAAAAGCAATCCTTATACACTGTGTGAGGATTGCTTTTTTAATAGGTGAGTTATGGCAATTGAACTTGTTGCTTTTGATTTGGGTTCAACATTGTTTGAATACAAAAATATGCCGCTTTCATGGGCGGATTATTATAAAACAGCATTTGAATATGTAAATAATGCGCTTTCGCTCGGCGTGTCTGATGAAAAAATCAATCATGCCGAATATGTGATGAAAATGTTTAATCCGCGCATCAATCCGCGTGAAATTGACTATCCGCCCGAGTTTATTTTTGCAAGCGCACTCGATGGTTGGAATGTTCCCGATTTAAACAGTGCGATAAATTTGTTTTTTGAGTCATTTAATCTAAAAACCGAAATTTATCCCGATAGCATACCTGTTTTGACTGCGCTTAAGCAAAAGGGCGTCACGCTTGCGGCGCTCACCGATGTTCCTTCCGGTATGCCCGACAGTCTGTATAAAAAGGGGATAAAGTGTTTATTGCCATGCTTTGACGATTATCTTTCGTCATGCTCGCTTGGTGTGCGTAAGCCAAATCCTCACGGATTGACTTTGCTTATGCAAAAATACAAATTGCTCCCGAATGAGGTGCTTTTTGTCGGCGACGAAGATAAGGATTTTGAAACCGCAAAAAATGCAAATTGCTGGTTTATACGCGTCGATAAAAATATAAAACACGAAAAGTCAATTCAAACTGTTGAAAAATTACTCGAATTGTTTTAAAATAGTCTTGTAAATAAGAGAGGGACTCGGTGCTGCCTTGTGCAGTGCCCGAGTCCCTTTTGCTGTTATTTTAATATTAATTATTGAATATCGAATCAATCAGTGTGTTGTAAACTTTTATTGGATTGGCAACAAAGTTGTTCTTAATAAGTTCTGCCTGCTCCTTCGTTGCGGCGAAAAGCTCAAGCGACAAAAAGTCGGTGTCCTTATCACTGATTTTCAGTTTAACGGTGTATCCTTTGCCGTTTTCTGCTATTTCAACCTTGTTTTCGCGCTGATATGCCTCGCGAGCAATAATTGTCTGACAAATTTTGATGCTTTTTTCTCTGACGGTCAGCGGCAAATCGCGCTCAATTAGCTCAATTGCGTTTGTGTTTGAGTCAAGGAGTTTAAGCGTACCGTCGCCGTTTTCCTTGATAACTCCATTTTTCTTGAGCCTCGATATTGCGTCAGCCGTTTCAAAGTGATTTGCAATCATTCCTTCATCGACTGTGTCGATTATATTTTGTGCCGTCACCTTGTCGCCGATTGTTGCCACAATGTAACAAACAAGCATATTTATTGATGTCACCGAGCGCAAACCGCCGTTTTTCACACCGGCAGTAAATGCGTCAAACCTGAGCCTTGGGTCAGCCTCGTTTTCGTGTAAATTTTGTGTCTTATCGTTGTTCATTTATGTCACCTTGTTGATTTATTATTGAATATATTAACATATAATTACTAAACTTGCAAACCTTTAATAAATATTATATAATAATTATAATTTATTATATTAGGGAAATTATATGGAATTTTTATCAAAAAGACTTCAGGCTGTCGCAGATTTTGTGCGGCAGGGCGCAAGAGTTGCCGATGTCGGCACGGATCACGGATATCTGCCTGTTTATTTGATTGAAAACGGCATTTCACCGTCTGCCGTTGCAAGCGATATTAATGAAGGTCCGCTCAATTCGTGCAAACTGCTTGTTTCGCAAAGATGCTTGCAGGACAAAATCAAATGTGTGATTTCAAACGGACTTCAAAATATTAATGCCGATGATATCGACGATGTCATAATTGCCGGTATGGGCGGCGAGCTTATTGCCGCTATTCTTTCCGATTGCTCGGCGGTTAGGGATAAGCACTTGATTTTAAACCCGATGACTCACAGCGAAATTACACGCTCTTGGCTTTATCTTAACGGCTTTTTAATCAAAAACGATATAATTGTTAAAGACGGAAAGCATTTTTACAATATCATTGATGCCGAATACGGCGGCGAGCCGTTTGAGCCGACTCAAACGCAGTGCTTTCTCGGCAATATTTACGATTTTTCGCAGAAAGAATATTTCAATCATCTTTTGAATTATCTGCGCAACAAAGAAAAAGGCGGCGCTGATTATTCAAAGGTTATCAAAGCAATAGAGGATAAAATATGACAACAGTTAAAAATATTTATGATTATATAAATTCAATCGCTCCTTACGATACACAGGAGGAGTGGGATAATTCGGGTCACCTTGTCGGCGATTTCAGAAAAGAAGTTAAAAAAGCGGTCCTTGCGCTCGATGCCACAAAGGCTGTTTGCGCTTTTTCCGCTGACATAGGCGCCGATTTGGTTATTACTCACCATCCGGTTATTTTCGGCGGAATAAAAAGCGTTAAGTCCGACACGGCGGTTTATTCTCTTGCAAGTTCGGGCATTGCGCACCTTTGCGCGCATACAAATTTTGATTTGGCAAACGGCGGTATTAACGATAATCTTGCCGAAATACTCGACTTGCAGAATACAAAGCATATCGACAGTTCGTTTCTCGTTGTAGGCGACCTTGAAAGCCCGATGAGCATTGATGATTTTGCCGCTCTCGTTGCCGAAAAACTCAATTGCGCAGGTATTCGATATACCGATACCGACAAAATTATTTCATCCGTTGCAGTCGGCGGCGGAGCTTGCGGTGAATATATCGACCTTGCTCTTCAAAATGCCGATTGCTTTGTCACCGGCGATTTGAAATATCACGAAATGCTTGACGCCTCCGAAAACGGCGACTGCGTAATCAGCGCAGGTCATTTTGAAACCGAAAGCGCAGCGTTTCTTATGCTCAAAAATAAATTAAGCGGAATTTTTACCGATGTTGAATTTGTTGTCGCACCGCAGGAAAATCCCGTAAAATCAATTTAGGTGAACTATGGCACTCGACGGAATATATTTACATTTATTAAAGAAAGAAATAACACAAAAACTCCTCGGCTTTAGGGTCGACAAAATATATCAACCCTCACGCGAGGAAATACTTTTTACATTCAGAACATTTGACGGCGTTCAAAAACTGCTTTTGTCGGCAAAGGCGGATTGCCCCGTTATTCAGCTTACACAACAGCATATCGAAAATCCGGCGAAGCCGCCCATGCTCACAATGCTCCTTCGCAAGCACCTTTGCGGCGCAAAACTTGTCGATATTAAACAGGACGGATTTGAAAGAATATTAACTCTCGTTTTTGATGCAAAAAACGACCTCGGCGATCCTGTTTCATTCAGCGTTATTATCGAAATTATGGGCAGATACAGCAATATCGTTCTTGTTGATGGGTCAAATAAAATTATAGAATGCGTTAAGCGAATTGATGCGCTCAAATCGTCTGTTCGTGAAATATTGCCGGGGCTTGAATATAAATTGCCGCCCGCACAGCACAAAATGAATTTGTTGAGTGATAATTTGGACGATATTAACGATGCAATCAATCACCTCGATATGAAAAAATCAAAAGCGGCGGGGCAGGTTATCCAAGGCATTTCACCGATAGTCGCACGCGAGATTGAAAACGGTATGACATTGCAGGAACTTAAAGACGCAATTTCAAATCCGCGTTTCACCGTTCTGTTTACAGATAAGCCAAAGGATTTCACATTCTTTATGCCAAAACAGTACGGCTCACTTTGCGAATATAAGGAGTTTGACAGCCCGAGCGAGCTTGTTGATTATTTTAATTACGAGCAGGTGCGCATTTCGCGTATCAAACAGCGCTCAAACGATTTGTTTAAGCACCTCACAACAATGCAGGAAAGGGCGGTGCGCAAATCGCTCAACCGCCAAAACGAGCTTGAGGATTGCAAAGATAAGGATAAATACCGTATCTACGGCGAGCTTATTAACGCAAACCTGCATCGCTTGCAAAAGGGTGCACTGTTCTATGATTTGGAGGATTTTTATAATAACAACGCTCCTATCAGAATTCCTGCCGACCCGACATTGTCACCGGTGCAAAATGCTCAAAAATATTATAAAGAGTACAGAAAAAAGCAGGTTGCAGAATCAAAACTGCACGATTTTATCAGGCAGGCTGACGATGAGGCAAAGTATATCGAGTCCGTTATCGACTCACTTTCCCGTGCCGAAACCGACAGCGAGATAACAGCCATTAAAACCGAGCTTTACGAAACCGGATTTCTTTCAAAACGCGGCAATAAAAATAATAAGCAAAAAAAGTTGCCGCCGAAGAAATTTGTTACCGACGAGGGTTACACTCTTTATGTCGGCAGAAATAATGTTCAAAACGACCAATTGACTCTTAAAACCGCAAAAAACTATGATATGTGGTTTCATGTAAAGGATGCGGCAGGCAGTCATGTTATCGCCGTTGCCGAAAAGGGTAAACCGTTTACCGACAAACTTATCCGTCAGGCGGCAATGCTTGCGGCGCATAATTCAAAGGCAGGCGCATCATCAAATGTTGCGGTCGATTATACAATAGTAAAAAATGTTCATAAGCCAAACGGCGCAAAACCCGGTATGGTTATTTATGACGATTATAATACAGAATATGTCACTCCGAATGAGGAGGAACTCAGCGAGGTAAAGGAAATTGAGTAATACGGCAATTATTCTCGGCGCAGGAAATTCCACCCGAATGAAAAGCGAAAAAAGCAAGCTTTTGCTCGAAATCAACGGCAAAACAGTTATTGAACGCAGTGTAAATGCTTTCCTTTCAATTTCGGACATAGACGAAATTATTGTGGTTGTGCGCGAATGCGATGTAGAGACTTTTTCAAATCTTCTGCCCGACAGCAGAGTCAGCTTTGTTATCGGAGGCGATACCCGTCAGCAAAGCGTTAAAAATGCAGTCGATACAGTTGATGACGGTGAGTATATCATTATTCATGACGGCGCTCGTCCGCTTGTTAATCCCGATGATATTGAGCGCACACTTATAGCTGCCGAAGAATACGGTGCTGCGGCGGTCGGCGTTCCCGTTAAAGATACGATAAAACAGGTCGATTCGCACGGCATAGTTGTCAGCACTCCCGACAGGTCAAGCCTTGTCGCAATTCAAACACCGCAGATTTTTAAAATTGATTTATATAAATCTGCTCTTGAAAAAGCTCAAAAGGAAGGTATGGATTTTACGGACGATTGCCAGCTTATTGAATATTTCGGCAAAAAGGTTAAAACCGTTGTCGGCAACTATGACAATATCAAAATTACCACACCGGATGATATTCCGCTTGCGGAAAGCCTGCTTAATAAACAGTTGAATAAATAAAAAATATTACATATATTGCCGCAAACGATAATGCTTGTTTATCTGCGGCGGAAAGGCTGAAAATATGCGAATAGGTCACGGCTACGATGTCCACAAATTAATCGAGGGCAGACGGCTTATAGTCGGCGGTGTTGAAATTCCGCACACTATGGGCTTGCTCGGTCACAGTGATGCCGATGTTTTGCTCCACGCAATCTCCGATGCTTTGCTCGGCGCGTGCGCCATGGGTGATATAGGCAAGCTTTTTCCCGATACCGACGATAGGTGGGAGGGTGCTGATTCACTTGTTCTTCTTCGGGAGGTTGTTAAAAAAATTAACGAAAACGGTTTTTATATCGAAAATATCGACTCAACATTAATTGCTCAAAAACCTAAAATGAGCCCTTATATTGAGCAAATGCGTGCCAATATTGCCGATGCGTGCGGTGTTGACATTTCGGCTGTAAGCGTTAAAGCCACTACCGAGGAAAAACTCGGCTTTACAGGCAGAGAAGAGGGTATTTCGGCTCACGCGGTCGCTTTGATTAAATGAGGTGTTATTATGAGATTTAATAAAGACAAAACCTTCAAAATTATGCAAATCACCGATATGCAGGAAATTCCTGCCATATCGCCCGATACAATGAAACTGCTTGATGCGGCTGTCGAGGCTGAAAAGCCCGATTTGGTTGTTTATACCGGCGACCAAATCAAGGGCTACGGAGTTACATATAAAGGTAAGGGTAAGGAACTTGAAAATGCGGTTAAATCGACGGTTCAAAAACTCCTCGAGCCGGTTACAAAAAGGGGAATCCCTTATGCCGTCACTTTCGGCAATCACGACAGACAGGTCGGCATTTCAAATAAGGACCAATTTGAGCATATCTATAAAACACTCGGTATTTGCATCGGTGAGCAGGCAGAGGGTATAGACGGCGGCGGTACATACAATATCCCGATTAAATCGTCCGACGGATGCGACAGAGATGTTGCAAACCTCTATCTTTTTGACAGCGGAACAGACGCAAAGGGCGGCGGATATGAGCCGTTCGACCCTGCCATTATCAAATGGTACCAAAAAACGCGTGACGAACTTAAAGACAAAAACGGCGACTATGTTCCGTCAATTGTTTTTCAGCATATTCCGATGGATGAATACTATCATGTTTTAAAACGCGTATCAAAGCATGAAAAAGGCGCAATCCGCGCATTCAGAACACATAAAAACGAATATTACAAGGTCGGCGACACCTGCGACAAAAACGATATTTTGCTTGAACCACCATCGGTTCCGAATGCCAATACCGGCGAGTTCGATGCTATTTCCGAATGCGGCGATGTCAAGGCTGTTTTTGTCGGCCACGATCATAAAAACAGCTTTGTCGGAACATATAAGGGTGTTGATTTGGGCTTTACGCAGTCCTCGGGTTTTAATGTCTATGGCAACAGAACAAAGCGCGGTGTGCGTGTAATCGTTCTCAACGAGGATGAACCCGATAAATATAAAACATACACAAGAACATTTGATGAACTTGTCGGCAAAAAGGTTTCAAAACCGATTTATGATTTCTTTTCATCAAAAGCACCCGAAACTGTTGACGCCGCAATACCGATGATAACAAAGGCTGTCGGAGTTTTGGCTGTCATCGTTGCAATAATCGTTTTGCTGATAAAATTTTTATGATAAAGGAGTAAGCTATGAATGATAAAGTGAATAAAAAAGACAACGCGTTTGTTCGTTGGACTGAAAAACACGCCGAATTTTGGAAATTTATCAAATTCAATTGCGCAGGAGCACTTTCAAATATTCCCGAATTTGCAACACAGCTGGTTTTGCTTTATCTCGTGTTCAAATGTGCCGATGATCCGAATGCACGCGGTACGCAAATTTCATACTATTGCTCAACATTCGTTGGCTATGCCGTTGCGTTTATCTTAAACAGAAAAATCACTTTCCATGCAGATGCAAATCCGTTCGTTTCAACAGTTTTGTATGTTTTGATGGTAATTTTCACGATATGGGCAAAAGGTATTATCGGTCCTTGGGTCTCAAATCTCACAAATGATTTTCTGCCGAGCACAGTCGCGCCTACCGTCGCAACGCTTATAGGTATGGGTATTCCCGTAATATGGACCTACCCCTGTAACCGCTTTATTATCCACAGAAAGAAAAAGCCGGTGCAGAATGAGCAATCATCGCAAGAAACAGAAAATACAGAAGAAAATTAATTTATGGAAAACGAAACATTACTTTCCGTCGGTATTGATATAGGCACAACCACAACTCACCTCATAATCAGCAAAATTGCCATTGAAGTTGAGGGCGGTTTCGGTACAGTGCCGCATGCAAAAATCAGCGATAAAAAAATTGTATATAAAAGCCCTGTTTATTTTACCCCTTTGGACAAAAGGGGTAATATTGATATTGATGCCGTTGCAGGTATCATAAATTCAGAATATCAAATCGCAGGCGTTTCAAAATCCGATTTACAAAGCGGTGCTGTCATCATAACCGGCGAAAGTTCGAAAAAAGATAATGCAAGAGCGGTGCTTCAAAAAATCGCCGATGCGTCGGGTGATTTTGTCGCCGCGCAGGCAGGTGCACAGCTTGAATCGTTCCTCGCCGGTAAGGGCGTCGGTGCAGATGAGTTCAGCTCGCAGAGCGGCAAGGTGACAGCAAATATTGATATAGGCGGCGGAACTACAAATATTTCCGTATTTTCAAACGGCGAAATTATCGACGATTGTTGTCTTAATATCGGCGGCAGGCTTATAAAATATGAAAACGGTGTTGAAATTGTGTCCGAAACAATTTCAAATTTTTACTCAAATTGTAAAGATGCACGCGATTTTTGTGAAAAAAGTGCCGATATAATTTATAACGCCCTGATTGAAAATAATGATTTGATAGATTCGACACTTGTTACAAATCATTTGCTCTCATGCGGCGTTGTTCCCGATACGGTAATGTTTTCCGGCGGCGTCGGCGAATGTATATACAATATGCCGACCGACAATTCATTCGGCGATATAGGTTGTATGCTCGCCGAATGTATAAAAAACAAATTTGAAAGCACATCACTCGAAATACTGACTGTCGATAACCCAATCAGAGCAACCGTCATCGGTTCGGGCAATTTCAGTATGGAAATTTCAGGCAGTACGATTCAGTATTCAGAGTCAATGACTTTTCCGCTCAAAAATCTTGAGTGCCTGCATAATTTAAACGATTTGTCAAACAAGCCTTGCGCATTTTGCCCCTCGTCGGACAAAACGCCGTCGTTTGATTTCGTCAATAGCCTTGCGCGCGATATATCCGTCGCCGCTTACGGCATGATTGAAAATAATATCCCGCTTGTTGTTGTCACAAAGCACGATTGTTCAAAGGCGCTCGGGCTTTGTCTCAGACAGTATTTACCGCATGATTATCCGTTTATCTGTTTGGACGGTATATTGTGCAGAAAGGGCGATTTTATAGACATCGGCTCGCCGATTGCAAACGGCAGAGCAGTGCCTGTTGTCGTAAAAACTCTTGTCTTTGGAGGATAGGTATGAAGCTTAATACAAACCTTTTCGGAATTAACTATGATTTTAAATCCGTCAAAGAGGTTATGGCTAAAGCGAACGAACAAAAAAGCGGCGACACCCTTGCAGGTATCGGCGCAAAGGATGCGAAAGAACGCGTTGCGGCAAAATATGTTCTTTCCGACTTAACCGTTGAGGATATAACCTCTTCACCCGCTGTTGACTATAATAAAGACAGCGTAACTAAAATAATTATCGACGATTTGAATAAATCGGAATACGAAAAAATCAAGTCACTCACAATCGGCGAACTGCGTGAGGTTATTTTGGATAACCGAATCACCGGCGACGAAATATTGCAAAAGGCAACGGGTATGACTTCCGAGGTTATTGCCGCACTCGCAAAGCTGATGAGCAATCTCGATTTGATGTATGTTGCACGAAAACTACATATCACAGCCACTTGCAATACCACTATCGGTGAGGTTGGCACATTTGCGTCGCGCCTTCAGCCCAATCATCCAACCGATGATATAAAGGGCATCACTGCGTCTTTGCTTGAGGGCCTTTCCTACGGCGCAGGCGATGCGGTAATAGGACTTAATCCTGCTATTGATACCGTCAAAAGCACCTCCGATGTTTTGAATCTTTTTAACGATGTCAAAACACGCCTTGAAATCCCCACGCAAATATGCGTTCTTTCTCACATTTCAACTCAAATCGAGGCACTTAAGCAGGGCGTTCCGATGGATTTGTGTTTTCAGTCAATAGCGGGTAGTGAAATGGCTCTTGATTCATTTGGCACAAATGTTGAACAACTCCAGTATGCAAACGGTTTGATGAAAAAATATTCGACCGCAAAAGGTCCTAATTATATGTATTTTGAAACGGGTCAGGGCAGTGAACTTTCGTCAAATTCTCATAACGGCGCAGATCAGCTTGTAATGGAATCGCGTTGCTACGGCTTGGCAAGGCATTATCATCCGTTTCTTGTCAACACCGTTGTCGGCTTTATCGGACCTGAGTATATTTATGATACAAAGGAGCTTATCCGAGCTGCACTCGAGGATAATTTCTGCGGTCATATGCACGGCTTGCCCATGGGTTGTGATATTTGCTATACAAATCATATGAAAGCAGATCAAAACGATGCCGATAGCTTACTTGTTATGCTTGTCAATTCAGGGTGCCATTATATTATGTCAATTCCGCAAAGCGACGATGTTATGTTGATGTATCAGTCAACCTCATATCATGATATTGCCGCAATTCGCGAAATGATGTCGCTTTCACCGATTAAGCCGTTTGAAAAATGGCTTGAAAAATACGGCATTTGGGAAAACGGAAAGCTTGGTAAAAATGCCGGCAATCCGCGCGTGTTTTTATAGGAGGTCGCAATTATGAACGATTATTTTGATTCTCTTTGTGCCGCAACTCCGGCGCGTCTTCAAATCGGCAGAACCGGCAGTCGCTATAAAACAAAAAGCTATCTCGACTTTCGTGCCGCTCATGCCGCCGCAACGGATGCCGTAATGACAGAGGTTTCTCAAAAAACGCTCGACAAACTCGGACTTTTCGAGGTTAAAACAAAGTGCTCGGATAAATACGAAATGCTCACTCGACCCGATTGGGGAAGATATTTTGATGACGATACAAAATCGTTTCTTCTTCAAAATGCAACAGTCGGCGCCGATGTTCAGATTTATTGCGGCGACGGCTTATCCTCTCCGTCAATCGCGGCAAACATTCCCGATTTGTTACCGATGGTGACAATGGCGCTTAAGCAAAATAATGTTTCCGTCGGAAAGCCGTTTTTTGTCCGCTATTGCCGTGTTAATACCGCTCGCGAAATCGGGCCGCTTTTAAAAGCTAAAGTTGTCTGTGTTCTCATCGGCGAACGTCCGGGACTTCTTACCGATGAAAGTATGTCGGCATACATTGCCTACAATCCGCGGCCTGAAATGAGTGAATCGGATTATACGGTTGTTTCCAATATCAGCCGTCACGGTATGCCGCCGGTTGAAGCAGGTGCATATATCGCAGATATTATCATCCAAATGCTCAAACAAAAAGCAAGCGGACTTGCTTTGAAACTGTAATAACGAAAAACGCCCCTTGCAGATTTCTCCGCAAGGGGGTTATTAATATATACATATTATAAAGTGTTGAGGTCGTACGGTGTTTTTTGATATACAAAATAGTTCAGCCAATTGTTAAACAAAAGATTCGCTGTGCTCTTCCATGTCATTTTCGGCACGGCATTTGTATCGTCATTTGGAAAATAGTTGTAAGGTATGTCGATTTTGAGTCCCTTTTCAACATCTCTGAAATATTCTTTAGCTAATGTGTCGCGGTCATATTCACAATGACCCATTATAAAGAAATTCCTGCACTCCATATCCGCAACGATATTGACACCCGATATATCGCTGTAAGACAAAATCTGCAAATCCTTTACCTTTGCTATATCTTGCCTGTCAACTGCAGTATGTCGTGAATGCGGAAAATAGTATATATCGTCAAATCCGCGCATCAGCGGATGTGTGTCATCAAGTGATCGATGGGGGAACACGCCAAACATTTTGCTCTTAAGCGTGTATTTTGGTATTCCGTAGTGATAATAAAGCCCTGCCTGTGCTCCCCAACATATATGGAAAGTTGAGTAAACATTCTTTTTGCTCCATTCCATAATTTTGCAAAGCTCATCCCAATAGTCAACCTCTTCGTACGACATAAGCTCAACAGGCGCGCCGGTAATTATCATTCCGTCATATCTGTTGTTCTTGATTTCGTCAAAGGTGTAATAGAACTTGTCCAAATGGCTCTTTGAAACATTCTTTGCAATGTGTGTTGCAACCTGCAAAAACTCAATGTCAACCTGCAAAGGGGAGTTGCTTAAAAGGCGAAGCAATTGAGTTTCCGTCACTTCTTTAGTAGGCATCAGGTTTAATATAATGATTTTCAGCGGTCTGATATTTTGCGTGTCGGCACGCATATTGCTCATCACGAATATGTTTTCAATTTCCAAACGCTGTTTAGCCGGCAACTCATTGTCGATTCTGATAGGCAAATTATCAACCCCTCTCAAATTGTTTACTGTTGAAAACTAATTATATCAAATATAGTTTATTAATTCAAGTTATCTTTTAATTTATTATATATATTATAACATTATGTATGTGTTTTATCTCAGTTTTGCATAATTAATAGAAATAACACCGTTTTATGACTATTTATGTACTAATTGTCAAAATACTGTATTTTTTGAAATTTATTGAAAAAAGTGCTTGACTTTTGCTTGCAAAATGATATAATACAAAAGCTGTTTGAAACGACAGCACGTCACGAACTTCATGTTCAAGTCCTTCAAAAAAAGTTGAAAAAACTTGAAAAAAGTTCTTGACAAACGAAAGTACATATGGTATTATGTATAAGTCGCCGATACAGAGTGACAAACGAAATAGAGATATTTCGACAAGGACCTTGAAAATTAAACAACGATGAAAAGGAACCCGATTAATAAAGAGTTTAGAAACTCCGGGTACGAGAGTACCCAAAACAGTAATAACGTACAGGTTCGAAAGAACCGGACGAACGATTAAGATTAGTAGTTCTCGAAAGGGAATATTAATACAAAGTTTTAAGAGTTTGATCCTGGCTCAGGACGAACGCTGGCGGCGTGCCTAACACATGCAAG